>VFQN01000120.1_pt1 | contig 169269 bp, 178 predicted proteins | sample 3512371 | NCBI WGS metagenome assembly VFQN01 (sample SAMN10412370, study PRJNA504923) | tailings metagenome | isolation source: Replicate 2 from Balatoc abandoned mine | place: Philippines: Itogon, Benguet | collected 2017-08-28
TCTAGCCGGGCGCCCGTCCGGCGCCCGCTCACCCCGCGGGGCGCACCCCCGGGGCCTCCCCCGGCCCGGCGTGGGACTCGACGAGGTCCTCGGGATCCACCGGCGGGTCGTTGCGCGTCGCCCACAGGGAGGCGAGCACCGCGGTGCCGAGCACCACGACGACGGCGCCGAGCGTGATGTAGATCGGCGGGTGCCAGACGTCGCTCAGCAGCATCTTCAGCCCCACCAGGCCGAGCACCACCGCGAGGCCGTAGTTGAGGTAGCGGAAGCGCGTCAGGGCGCCGACGATCACGAAGTACATGGCGCGCAGGCCCATCAGCGCGAACACGTTCGCGGCCAGCACGATGAACGCCTCGTCGGTGACGGCGAAGATCGCCGGGATCGAGTCGATCGCGAAGACGACGTCCGTGCTCGCCACCACCAGCAGGACCGCGAAGACCGGGGTCGCCAGCCGCCGCCCGGCCTCGGTGACGAAGACGCTGTTGCCGTGGTACTCCGAGGTGCTGGGCACGAAGCGGTTCACCAGCAGGAGCATCTTGTTGCGGCTCGGGTCCACGTGCTCCCCGGTGCTGCGCGCGAGCCGGTAGGCGGTCACCACCAGGAACGCGCCGAAGATGTAGATGACCCAGTGCGCCGCCCCGAGGGCCACCGCGCCGATCGCGATGAAGATGCCGCGGAACACCAGCGCGCCCATGATCCCGAAGAGCAGGACCCGCGGCTGCACCTCCTTGGGCACGTGGAAATACGCGAAGATCACCGCGAAGACGAACAGGTTGTCGATCGAGAGCGACCACTCGATCAGGTAGCCGGAGAGGTACTCGCCGGCCGCGGTGCTGCCCTGGGTGGCGCCCATGATCCCCGCGAAGGACAGGCCCAGGGCGATCCAGCAGCAGCTCCAGATGGCCGCCGTGTGCACGGGGACCGCGCGGTTGCCCCGGCCGAACACGAGGATGTCGATCGCGGCGAGCACGGGGACCGCGGCGATGAGCGCGAGCCATGCCCAGAGCGGCGGTTCCATGCGGGCGCTTCCCCCCTCGACGCGGCGTTCCGGGCGCCGAAGGTCTCTCCCACCCCGGGCCCGCCCGGAGCCGGCGATCCCGGGCGCGCTGGCCGTGGTGACGTGATCGCCGTGCCGGGATACTCCCCTGCGGACGGCGGGATGTTAGCGGGTCAGCCCTTTCGCGCCCGGCGCTTCGGCGCGGTCGCCTCGGCGTAGCGCAGGGCCACGGCGGCCTCGGGCCCCGGGGCGCGGAACGTAAGGCTCTCCTCGAGGTAGAGGGTGACCGTGGTGGCGTCGTGCTCGCGGTAGCCGATCGAGAGGTCCTGGCCCACCACGAGCTCGAAGTCGCCGCCGCGCAGGCTCATGACCACGGCGCCCTCGACGGCCGGTGCCCAGAGCACCGGGCCCTCGGCGATCAGGCGCAGGTGCTCGAGCACCGGGTAGCCGCCGTGCTGCGTGGTCTCGATCACGCCCGTGTGGCAGCGCGGGCCGAGGGCGATCGCGTACGGCCCGGCGACGCCGGCCCGCTTGAGGCGCTCGACCGCCAGGGCGACGTGCGTGGCGTAGCGGTCGTAGTCCTCGGTGATCGTGACCGGCTCGTGCGTGGAGGTCTCCACGACGCCCCGCACCCCGGCCGACGAGAGGCCCCGGAAGACGAGGTGGTCCTCGGCGAGGGCGGCGCGCCGGGCGGCGTCGACCAGCGGGTCCCAGTCGGCGTCCGGGGCCCCGCGCGACACCGAGTCGATCTCGTCGCGCTCCAGCGTGAACGGCGTGCGCAGCTCGACCAGCGGCTGCACGAGCCGCAGGCGGCCCTCGACGCGGTCGGCCAGGTCGCCGTCCTCGACCCGCGCCACGCGGCCGAGCCCGAGCGCTGAGCGCTCCCAGCCGTGGGGCCCGTCGAAGTCGACCAGCTTGCGGGCCGTGAGGTAGTGCGTGAGCGCCCGGGTGGCCTCGGTGTCGATCTCCGCCCAGGCGGCCTCGTCGATGGGCGCGAGCTCGCGGTGGAGGTGGTTCACCGGCCCACCGTCCCGCGCAGGTCGCCGATGCCCAGGCTGCCGTCGCCGGCCGGCGCGGGCGCCGCGCCGCCGCCTCCCCCGGTCTCCCGCTGCTCGAGGCCGACGATGCCGCCCTCGGTGAACAGGTACTCGCGCAGGTGGGCGTCGAGCGCCGGATCGTTGCGGCGCAGCCACTCGAGGCTCATCGCCGCGTGCTCGGTCTCCTCGTCGCGGTTGTGCCCGAGCACCGCCTTCAGCTCGGCGTCGCCGGTGGCGTCGATGCGCTGGTCGTACCAGTCCATCGCCTCCAGCTCCTCCATCAGCGAGACGATGCCGCGGTGGCGCTCCATCGTCGCCGGCGCGATGTCCTCGCGCGCCTCGTGGAGCCCCATGCTCGAATCCGCCACCTCAGCGCCCCCTGTGCGACCGCCGTCGCGGCCCCTCGTCGTCGTCGGCCGGCCCCTCGTCCAGCCCGCCGCCCCCCGCCAGGGGGACGCGGTCGCCGTCGACGACCAGCGTCGCCGACAGGACCTCCCACTCGCGGGCGAGGCGCGCCATCACCACGTCCACATGCCCCGAGTCGGCCGGTCCCGAAACCGGGACCATCAGGTTGAGCTGGGCGGCGCCGTCCGCCGGGCCCCCGTCGTGCTCGGGCGCGCCAACCTGCACCGGCGTCCCCACGGCGCGCGCCACCGCGGGGTGGTCGCCGACGTAGCGGGCCGCGACGCCGGGGGCGTCGCCGCCGCGCGTCATCCAGGCGCGCAGGATGATCACCGCCGCCGCGGCCAGGAACACCCAGGCGGTCACGCCGGCGATCACCGAGAGCGTCTCCTGCGAGCCGTCGACCCGCCGGAACACGAACGCCACCACCAGGAAGATCCCGAACAGCCACGCCGCCGTGATCATCAGCGTGCGGTAGGTGCCGGGCGGCAGCCTCACGCCGTGGCCCACTGCTCGGCCAGGCGCCCCAGGGTGGCGCGGTAGCGCGCGACCGACTCCTCCCGCCCGAGGAGGGCCAGGCTCTCGTAGGTGCCCGTCGAGACCGTCCGGCCCGTGACCGCGATCCGCTGGGGCTCGAGGAAGTCGCGCGCCGCCTCGCCCATGATGTGGAGCTGGTCCTGCAGGGCCTCCTTGACGGACTCCGCGGTCCACTCCGGAAGCGACTCGAGGCGGCCGAGACCGCCCCCGATCACCTGGATCGAGTGCTTGACGTCGCGGTTCAGGACCTCCCACGCGCCGGGCTCGATCTCGAGCGGGCGGAAGAGCCACCCGGCGAGGCCGTCGTAGTCGGCGAAGGTGCTGATCTTGCGCTTCACGAGGGGCGCGCTGGCGCGCACGAGGTCCTCGGCGCCGGGGCCCTTGTCGTCGAGCCAGCCGGTCCGGCGCAGCCACTCCACCAGCGCCTCCTCGAACTCCGGCGCCGGCATCAGGCGCAGGTGGCGCCCGTTGATGACCGTGAGCTTGGTCATGTCGAAGATCGCCGGGCTCTTGGAGACGCGGGTGATCGAGAACCTCTCGACCAGCTCGCCGACCGTGAACATGGTCGTCTTGTCGTCGAAGCTCCACCCGAGCAGCGCCAGCGCGTTGATCGTCGCCGCCGGCAGGAACCCCGCCGCCTCCAGGTCCTCCACCGATGCGGCGCCGTGGCGCTTGCTGAGGCGCTTCTTGTCGGGGCCCAGGATGAGCGGGATGTGCGCGTACGCCGGGGTCTCGCCGCCCAGCGCGCGGATCACCATCATCTGCTTGGGCGTGTTGGAGATGTGGTCCTCGCCCCGGACGACGTGGGTGATCCCCATCTCCAGGTCGTCGACCGCGGCCGCGAGGTTGTAGGTCGGCGAGCCGTCGGAGCGCACCACGATGAAGTCCTCGATCGCGCCGTGCGCGAAGGTCACCGGGCCGCGGACGTAGTCCTCGATCACGGTCTCGGCGCCGACGTCCACCGCGAAGCGCCACGCGGGGCGCCGCCCCTGCGCCTCCAGGTCGGCGATCTCCTCGGGCGTGCGGTCGCGGCGCCCGCGCACGACGGGCGCGCGCTTATCGGCGCGGGCCGCCGCCCGCTGCGCCTCGAGCTCCTCGTCGGTCTCGTAGGCCGGGTAGATCGCCCCCGAGGCCTTCAGCCGCTCGATGGCGGCGGCGTAGACCGCGCCGCGCTCGCTCTGGCGCAGGGGTCCCTCGTCCCAGTCCAGGCCGAGCCAGGACAGGCAGCGCAGGATCTCGGCCTCGCTCTCGGGCGTCGAGCGCTCGGCGTCGGTGTCCTCGAGCCGCAGCACGAAGGTGCCGCCCGTGTTGCGGGCGATCAGCCAGTTGAAGAGGGCCGTCCGCGCGCCGCCCACGTGCAGGCTCCCCGTGGGGCTCGGCGCGAAGCGCACGCGCGCGGGCGCCGTGATGTCGGGGCGGGGGGTCCGTGCCACGTCCGTAGGATAGCGACGTGCGACTCGGCGCCCACGTCTCCTCCTCCGGCGGCATCAGCCAGGCCATCGGCCGCGGCGTCGACCTCGGCTGCGAGAGCCTCCAGGTGTTCACGCACAACCCGCGCACCTGGCGGCCGATCAACCACACCGACGAGGAGGTCGCCGCCTTCCGCGCGGGCGCGGCGCAGGCGGGCATGGGGCCGCTCGTCTCCCACGGCCTCTACCTCATCAACCTCGGGGCGCCCGACCGCGAGGTGCCCACCGGACCCCCGGGCAAGCCCGCGACGGCGACGCGCAACATCCACCGCTCGTCGATCGAGAGCCTCGTCCAGCACCTGGAGATCGGCGAGCGGCTGGGACTGGAGGGCGTCGTCCTCCACGTCGGCTCGTCCAAGGGGTCGACCGAGGACGAGGCGATCGGGCGCATCGGCGCCGGGATCGCCGAGGCGCTCGACGCCGCGCCCGGCGCGTGCCGCGTCTACCTGGAGAACACGGCCGGCGCGGGCGACACGGTCGGGCGCAGCTTCGCCCAGCTCCGCGCCGTGGCCGACGCGGTGGGCGACCCCGCGCGGCTCGGCTTCTGCCTCGACACGCAGCACCTGTTCGCCTCGGGCTATCCGGTCCACGAACCGGGCGGCATCGACGCGGTGCTCGACGACTTCGACGCGACGATCGGGATCGACCGCCTGCGCTGCCTGCACCTCAACGACTCGCAGACCGCCTTCGGCAGCAACCGGGACCGGCACGCGAACATCGGCGACGGCGGGATCGGCGAGGACGGGATGCGCCGCATCCTCGGGCACCCGGCCGTCCAGGGGCTCCCCGTGATCCTCGAGGTGCCGGGGATGGAGGGCGGCGGCCCGGACGTCGAGAACATGGAGCGCGTGCGGCGCCTGCACCGGGAGGGCCTCGAGGCCCGCTGACCGGGTGACGGCGCGCGGCCGCCGGGGGTGGATTCGGCGGCCCGCGTGTCGATGCACCATGTATGAGCGCGTGGCGCATGCTGGTGGCTGCCGCGGTCGGATCGATCGCGCTGGTCGTCACGATGGGGCTCGCGGCCCCCGGGCTCGCCGAGCGGATCGCGCTCGCCGAGTGGGGCCAGGCCGTGGCCGAGCTCTCGGCCGCGGTGGCCTGCGCCGTCGCCGCCCGCCACACCGGGGGCCGCGCGCGGCTCGTCTGGTCGCTCTTCGCCACCGGGCAGGCGATCTGGGCGCTGACCGACGGGGCCGCGGGCGCCCTCCTGGCCGGGGGCACCACGATCCCCGAGGTCAGCCCGCTGGAGATCGGGTGGCTCGGCTTCTACGCGCCGATGCTCGCGGCCGTGCTGATCCTGTACCGCGGGCTGAGGCCCGAGCGCGGCTGGCAGGGGCTGCTCGACGGGATGATCGTGACCGTCGCCGTCGCCGCCGTCGCGTGGACCGTCGTGCTCGAGCCGGTCGCCGCGAGCGGCTCGGGGGGCATGGTCGGGACCCTCGTGGCCCTCCTCTACCCCGCCCTCGACCTCGTCTGCCTGATGGCCGTCGGCTGGGTCATCCTGCGCCACGGCCGGCGCAGCCCCCCGTGGCTGCGGTGGGTGGTGGCGGCCTTCGCGATGCAGAGCGCGGCCGGGCTGGTCTACGTCGTCTCCGCGGTCAATGGCCACGAGCTGGCCCTCGGGCCGGCGGTGGCCTTCATGCTGGCCGGGTGGATCTGGGTGGGCGCCGGCATCACCCGCGTCCGCGCGGCCGAGCGCGCGTGGACGGCGGGCCGTCACGACGCCCCGCCGGCCTGGAGCCAGACCGCGCCGTTCGTGATCGGGGCCGGGGTGGTGGCGCTCGGCGCCGTGCGGCCCGACCCGGAGCTGCGCGTCGCGGCCGTCCTGGCGGCGGCCCTCGTCGCCGTCCGCGCCATCGACGCGATGGGCGTGTCGCGCGGCCTGCTCGCCGAGCGCGACCTGCTCCTCGTGACCGACCCGCTCACGGGCGTCTTCAACCGGCGCTACCTGGCCCACGAGGCGAACCGCTCCTTCGCGCGCGCCGAGCGCGGCGACGAGTGCCTGTCGGCCATCGCGCTCGACCTCGACAACTTCAAGGAGGTCAACGACCGCCTGGGCCACGGGGCCGGCGACGACATGCTCGCGGCGGTCGCCGAGACCATCGGCGCCGAGCTGCGCGCCGGCGACCTGCTCTGCCGGCTGGGCGGCGACGAGTTCCTCGTGCTCTGCCCGGGCACCGGGACCCCCGAGGCCCTGGGGATCGCCGAGCGCATCCGCGGGCGCGTGCGCGAAAGGGCCGCGGCGCTCGTCCCCGAGATCCCGGTGACGGCCTCGCTCGGCGTCGCCACCGTGCCCGGCGACGCCCCCGACGGGCCCGGCCTGCTGCAGGCGGCCGACGAGGCCCTCTACGCGGCGAAGGCCGCGGGCCGGGACGTCGCCGTCGCCCACGCGGGCCGGCTGGGCGCCCCGGCCTGACCGTCGGCCCGGGCGCCGAGAGCGGGTGGGGGGAGTCGAACCCCCGTCGATGGCTTGGAAGGCCAGCGCTCTACCGTTGAGCTACACCCGCGCGGCCGCGTCGGCGCCGACCCGGACTGTACAACGCCGCGCCGCGCCGCTCGACGACGGCGTCGCGAGAACTCACCGCGTCCTGAGTCGTCCTTGAGATCCGGCTTAAGGAGCCGGGCTTTCATGGGTCCACGCCCCGGCGCGCCGAGCCGGACCGGCAGCGCACCGGGGCGTCCAGACCACCGGACGGGAGGACCCGATGAGAGGACCGCGAGATGGGAGGGGACGCTCCGCGCGGCGGTGGGCGGGCCTCGCCGGCGCGCTCGCCGTGCTGCTCGTCGCCGCCGGGCTGGTCGCCGGCTGCGGCGACGACGAGGGCTCGGGCGTGGCCCGCGCCGACGGCGACGCGAACGGCACGGCGACGAGCACGACGTCCACGACCGGGGCGGCGGCCGACGCCGAGCAGGCGCAGCTCGACTTCGCCCGGTGCATGCGCGAGCAGGGGCTCGACTTCCCCGATCCCGAGCCGGACGCCGAGGGCGACCTGCAGTTCCGTCCTCCGGCCGGCGACGTCGACCAGGGCGCCCTCCAGGACGGGCTCGAGGCGTGCGAGCAGCACCTCGAGAACGCCGGCGGCCCGCTCGCGGACCCGGACGACCCCGAGTTCCAGGACTCCCTGCTCGAGTTCGCGCAGTGCATGCGCGACGAGGGCGTCGACGTGCCCGACCCGCAGGCGGGTCAGGCGCCCGGCGCGGGCGCGGCGGGTATCGACACCGACGATCCGGCCGTCCAGGCGGCGCTCGACGAGTGCGGCTCCATCATCGCGGGCGGCGTCGGCGGGGGGACCCCGTGACCCGGGGGCGGAGGCTCCCGGCCCACCTGCGCGATCGACGGTGGGTGGCGACCCGCCTGGGCATCCCGGCCGCGCTGCTGGCGGTCGGGATCTCGGTCGGCTTCGTCGCGACGGGTGGGTCCGACGCGACGGCCGCCGACGGCGACGCCGCCACCTCGACGGCCACCGTGACCCGCAGGGACCTCGTCGACCGCGAGACCTCCGGCGGCACGCTCGGCTACGGCGACGAGCGGACCGTGTCGGCGGCCCTCCCCGGGACGGTCACGGCCGTCGCCGGCGAGGGCGCGGGGCGCACGCGGGGGCAGGTGCTGTACCGGGTCGACGAACAGCCCGTCGTGCTGCTCTACGGCGCGACGCCCGCGTACCGGACGATGCAGGAGGGCGACGAGGGCGACGACGTCCGGCAGCTCGAGCGCAACCTGGTCGAGCTGGGACACGACCCCGACGGCGCCATCGACGTCGACGGCGAGTTCGACTGGGCCACGGCGGACGCGGTCCGCGACTGGCAGGCGGACCTCGGCGTGGACGAGACCGGCCGGGTAGACCAGGGGCGGATCGTCTTCCTGCCGGGCGCGCGCCGGGTCGGGACGGTGACGGGCACGGTCGGGACGACGCTGCGCACGGGCGGGCCGGTCATGACCACCACCTCGACGGCCCGGACCGTCACGGTCGAGCTGGACGCCCGCCGCCAGGACCTCGCCTCCGAGGGCGACGCCCAGCGCGTGACGCTTCCGGGCGGCACGACGGTCGACGCCACGATCACGGACGTCGGGACCGTCGCGAAGGCGGCCGCCCCCGACGCCGACCCGACCGTCACGGTCACCCTCCGGCTGGACCGCAGCAGGGGCGTCGGCGTCCTCGACGCGGCGCCCGTCGATGTCGAGATCCGCACCGACCGGGCCGAGGACGCGCTGAGCGTGCCCGTGACCGCGCTGCTGGCGCTCGCCGGGGGCGGCTACGGCCTGGAGGTCCGGGAGGGCGACGGCACCCGGATCGTCGCCGTCGAGGTGGGCCTCTTCGCCGACGGCTTCGTTCAGGTCTCGGGCGAGGGCGTCGACGCCGGCACGACCGTGGTGGTGCCGGCATGAGCCGGGCCGTCCTGGAGCTCTCGGGGGTCGTCAAGGTCTACGGCGAGGGTGTCCGCGCCCTCGACGGCGTCGACCTGACGATCGCCCGCGGCGAGCTGCTCGCGATCGTCGGCCCCTCGGGGTCGGGCAAGAGCACCCTGCTCCACGTCATGGGCACCCTCGACCGGCCGACGTCGGGGACCGTGCGGGTCGACGGCCTCGAGATCGCGGCCATGGACGACGGGCAGGTGGCCGCCGTGCGCGCCCACCGGATCGGCTTCGTCTTCCAGCAGTTCTTCCTCATGCCGGGGCTCGACGCGGTCGACAACGTCGCCAACGGGCTCCTCTACGCCGGGCGGCCCCTCGCGAGCCGGCGCGAGGAGGCCGCGCACGCGCTGCGGCGCGTCGGCCTGGGCCACCGGCTCGGGCACATGCCCAACCAGCTCTCGGGCGGCGAGCGGCAGCGGGTGGCGATCGCCCGGGCCCTGCTCGGCGAGCCGGCGATCGTCTTCGCCGACGAGCCCACCGGCAACCTCGACAGCCACGCCGGCGCCGGCGTGATGGACCTGCTGCGCGCGCTCCACGGCGAGGGGCGGACGGTGTGCATCATCACCCACGACCGCGAGCTCGCCGCCGGGCTTCCCCGGCGGGTGGAGATGCGCGACGGCAGGATCGTCGCCGACGAGAGGGGAGGCGGCCGATGAGCCCGCCGACCGAGACGCCTCCCGCGAGCCGCCTGGCGCCCGGGGACGTCCTGCGGGTGGGCGCGCTCGGCCTGGTGAGCCGCAAGCTGCGGGCGGGGCTGTCGGTGATCGGCATCGCCATCGGCATCGCCGCGCTCGTCGCCGTGCTCGGGATCTCGGAGTCCAGCCGCAGCGACCTGCTCGCGCAGCTCGACACCCTCGGCACCAACCTGCTGACGGCGGCTCCGGGCCAGTCGTTCCTGGGGGAGTCGGCCACGCTGCCCGACGAGGCGCCGGCGATGATCGGCCGGATCGGTCCGGTGCAGGACGTCTCCTCGATCGCCGCCCTGGACGCCACCGTGCGCCGCAGCGACTACATCGACGAGGACGAGACCGGCGGGATCGGCGTCTACGCTGCCGACTCCGGCCTCCTCACGACCCTCGGCGGCGAGATGCGCACCGGCGCGTTCCTCACGGCGGCGAACGACGCGCTCCCGACGGTGGTGCTCGGATCGGTCGCCGCCGAGCGGCTGGCGATCGGCCGCCCGGGCGTCGAGGTGGTCCTCGGAGACGCGCGCTACACGGTGATCGGGATCATGGAGGACCTCCCCCTGGCGCAGGACCTCGACCGCGGCGCCCTGATCGGCTTCGATCAGGCGACCGAGGCGATCGGCGCCGGCGAGCGGCCCGACGTGTCGCGGGTGTACGTGCGGGCCGACACCGACCAGGTGGCCGACGTGAGGGATGTGATGGCGGCGACGGCGAATCCGGAGAACCCCGAGGAGGTCGACGTGTCGCGGCCCTCGGACGTGCTCGAGGCGCGCGCCGCGACGGACGAGGCCCTCACCGCCCTGTTCCTCGGCCTGGGCGCCGTCGCGCTGCTCGTCGGCGGCATCGGGATCGCCAACGTGATGGTGATCTCGGTGCTGGAGCGGCGTTCCGAGATCGGCCTGCGGCGGGCGCTCGGCGCCACGGAGCGCCACGTCGGCGCCCAGTTCCTCACCGAGTCGCTGATCCTGGCCGTCCTCGGAGGGCTCGGCGGTCTCGTCGCCGGCGCCGCGGTCACGGCGGGATACGCCCTGTCGCAGGGGTGGACGGTGACGGTCCCCGCCGTCGCGCTCGCCGGCGGCCTGGCCGCGGCGCTGCTGATCGGGGCCGTCGCGGGCCTCTATCCGGCGATCCGCGCCGCCCGCCTGTCGCCGACGGAGGCGCTGCGGTCGGCGTGAGCGGCGAGGGCCCTCGCATCCTGGTCGTGGACGACGACGAGCGGGTGCTCGGCGCGCTGCGCCGCGCGCTGACGCTCAAGGGTTTCGCCCCGGCGGTCGCGGCCGACGGCGAGCAGGCGCTGAGCGCGCTCGCCGTCGGCGCTCCGGACGCCATCGTCCTCGACGTCATGATGCCCGGGGTGGACGGGATCGAGGTGTGCCGGCGCATCCGCGCGGCGGGGGACCGCACCCCGATCCTGATGCTGACGGCGGCCGACGCGGTGGAGGAGCGGGTGCGCGGTCTCGAGGCCGGCGCCGACGACTACCTCGCCAAGCCGTTCGCGCTCGAGGAGCTGGTCGCCCGCCTCCGGGCGCTGATCCGCCGATCGGCCGGCGAGGGCGACGGGGCGCTGCTGCGGTTCGCCGACCTCCTGCTGGACGAGCAGCACTTCCTCGCCCGCCGCGGCCCGCGCGTCCTGGAGCTGACCCGCACCGAGTTCGCGCTCCTCGCCGTGCTGATGGCCAACCCACGACGGGTGATCACCCGCGACGCCCTGTTCGAGCGCGTGTGGGGATACGACATGGACTACGCGTCCAACTCGCTCGCCGTCCACATCTCCACCCTGCGGCGCAAGCTCGAGGAGGGGGGTGAGCCACGGTTGATCCAGACGGTGCGCGGAGTGGGGTACTCGCTTCGCGACGGCTGAGCATCCGCTCACGGCTGGTCGCGGGGTGCGCCCTGGCCATGGCCGTCGTGGTGGCCCTCGTGGCGGCGCTCGCCTACGTGAGCGTCCGCGAACAGCTCCGCGAGCAGGTGGACGGGCAGCTGCGCGAGCGCTACGCGGTCGTCGCCCGCGCCGCCGCGATCGCCGGGCCCGCCGGCGCCGACCTGATCCGGGAGGGGCGGCTCCCGGCGCCGCCGCCGGGACGGGCGCAGGGGCTGATCCAGGTCGTGACGCCGTCGGGCACGGTGCGGACCCTGGACGGGCAGGAGGGGCTCCCCGTCGGGCCGGAGGTCCTCCGCGTCGCGACCGGCGAGGCCCCCCCGTTCCTCGTCGACGCGACCGTCGGCTCGTCCCGCCTTCGCGTGCTCACCGGCCCCCTGCCCGGCGTCGGCGCCGTGCAGATCGCCCTGCCGCTCGACGGCGTCGACTCGGTGCTGGATCGCCTGAGGTGGGCGATGGGCCTGGTCGGCCTCGCGGGCATCGCCCTCGCCGGGCTGCTCGCGGCGCTGGTCGCGCGCGCCGGCCTCGCCCCGGTCCGCCGGCTCGACCGGACCGCCCAGCAGGTCGCCCGCACCGGCGACCTCTCCCGCAGGATCGACGTCGTCGGGCACGACGAGGTCGCCCGCCTCGCGGCGACCTTCAACGAGATGCTGGCGGCGCTCGAGGAGTCGCAGGTGGCTCGCCGGCGCCTGGTGGCGGACGCCTCGCACGAGCTGCGCACCCCGCTGACCGCGCTGCGGACGAACATCGAGGTGCTCGCCGAGGGCGGCGAGCCGGACGAGGCGGGCAGGCGGGCGCTCCTCGACGACATCCGCTCGCAGATGCGCGACCTGAGCGCCCTGGTCGCGGACCTCGTGGAGCTCGCGCGCGGCGACGAGGCATCGGAGGAGCTCGAGGAGGTCCGGCTGGACGACGTCGTCGCGGCGGCGGTCCGGCGGGCGGCCCGCGACGCGCCGGCGCTGCGCTTCACGCTGGAGGCCGACGGGTCGGCCGTCCGCGGCGCCCCCGGCCAGCTCTCCAGGGCGGTCGCGAACCTCCTCGACAACGCCGCGAAGTGGAGTCCCGCGGGCGGCGAGGTCACCGTCGTGGTGCGCGACGGGGAGATCACGGTCCGGGACCGGGGACCGGGGATCGCCGACGAGGACCTCCCCAACGTCTTCGACCGCTTCTACCGGTCGGCGGCGGCACGCGGGACGCCCGGAACGGGCCTCGGCCTCGCCATCGTGCGCCAGACGGCGGAGGCGCACGGAGGCGCCGTCGCCGCGGAGCGGGCGCCCGGCGGCGGCACGCTGGTGCGGCTGCGCCTGCCGCGTGCCGGCGATGGATCTTCACCTTCGCCTTAGGGGGGCGTGAGCGCCGGCTGAGACCGCTCCGCTTCACTCAGGCCCATGAGCACACCCACACCGCCCGCGACCCGCACGCCCGCGGCGTCGCCCACAGACCCCCCCGCCGTGCGCGTCCGCGGGCTCACCAAGCGCTTCGGTTCCCGCCTGGCGGTCGACGATGCGACCTTCGACGTCCCGTCGGCAGCCGTCACCGGCATCGTCGGGCCCAACGGCGCCGGCAAGACGACGACGATCCGGATGCTCCTCGGCCTCGCGCGGCCGACGACCGGGAGCGCGCAGGTGCTGGGTCATCCGATCGACCGACCCGCCCGCTACCTCCCCCGCGTCGGCGCCCTCATCGAGGGGCCGGCGGTCGCCGGCGCGCTCAGCGGCCGCGCCAACCTCCTGAGCCTCGCCCGTCTCGGCGGCATCCCCGATGCGCGGGCCGACCAGGTGCTCGAGGTCGTGGGCCTCCGAGCGCGCGCCGACGACCCGGCGCGCTCCTACTCGCTCGGCATGCGCCAGCGGCTGGGGATCGCCGCGGCGCTCCTGCCCGACCCCGCCCTGCTGGTCCTCGACGAGCCGACCAACGGCCTCGACCCCGCCGGGATCCTCGAGGTCCGGGCGCTGCTCGCCCGGCTCGCCGACGAGGGCACCAGCGTCGTCGTCTCGAGCCACCTGCTCGGCGAGATCGAGGCGGTCTGCAGCCACCTCGTCGTCATGATGGAGGGGCGCACGTCGTTCGCGGGTCCGCTGGAGCGGTTCCTCCGCGAGCGGCGCAGCACCCTGCGTCTCACCCCCGACGATCCGGCGGACGTCGCAGCCCTGATCGACCTCTGCCACGCGCAGGGGCTCGCGGCGCACGCCGACGCCGGCGACGTGGTCGTCGATGCCCGCGAGGATCGCGCGGCCGACCTCAACCTCCGCGCCGTCGAGTCGGGGATCGCCGTGCGCGGTCTCCGCGCCGACCACCCCTCGCTCGAGGAGGCCTTCATCCAGGTGACCGGGGCGGCCCGGTGATCGGCCGCGCGTTCATGTCGCAGGTCGTGTCGTTGAGACGTCCGCGCGTCGTCCTCGGCATCCTCGGCGCCACCGTCGGCGCGATGGTGCTCGCCACCGCCCTCGCGATCGGCACGGCCGGGGACGCCGCCGTCGCGCGGGGGCCGGGCGCCGGCGTCGGCCTGTCCGACGTCACCGGGGCGACCGGCATCGTCAGCGGGGTGGACTTCGCCGCCACCCTCATCGGCGCGATCGCGTTCTCGCTGGCGGCGGCGATGCTCGGCGGGGAGTTCACCGCCGGCACGATCCGCAACCTGCTGATCCGCCTCCCCCGGCGGATCCCGCTGCTGGCCGGTCGCACGCTCGCGATCGCCACCCTGGCCGCGCTCTCGGCGCTCGTCGCCGTCGCCGCCACGGTGCCGGCCGCCCTCGCCGCCGCGCGCTCGCGGGGGCTCGAGGTCTCGGCGTGGTGGACCTCCGAGGGGATGCGCGCGCTCGCGGAGGCCGGCGCCACCCTCCCGGCGGCCGCCGCCGGATACGCGCTCCTCGGCGCGGCGGCCGGGGTGCTGTTGCGATCGCCCACCCTCGCGATCGCGATCGGCCTCGCCTGGATGCTCCCGGTCGAGTCGATCCTGACCGCGACCTGGGACGACGCCGGGCGCCTCCTGCCCGGCAGCCTGCTCACGGCGGTCGCCCAGGGGGGCACGGGCGACGTCGCGATGGGCGCGGCGACGATCGGGGCGCTGGCCTGGATCGCCGTCCTCACCGGCCTCGCCTGGTGGACCTTCAGCCGGCGCGACGTCACGAGCTGACGCGGCATCCCCACCGGCGGGGGATGCCCCGGTCGCACCGGGGTGGCATTGTCGACCCATGCGCACGGGGCGCGCCGTCGTTGCGGGGATCCTGATCGCGGCCGCCGCCGCGGGGACGGCCACGGCCGCGGGGCGCACGTGGCAGCCGGCGCTCACGATCACGCCGCGGGGGGCGGAGCCCGGCGACCCCGCGGCGGCCGCGGGATCGGGCGGCGCCGGCCTGGCGGCCTTCACGGTCAACGTGTCGGGGCGCGCGCGGGTGGAGGCGCGCACGCGCGTCGGCCCGCGCGACCCATGGGTGCGCGTCGCGCTGTCGGGCACCTTCCCCGAGCGGCCGCCCGCGCCCGCGGCGGGGATGGAGCCCGCCGGCCGCGCGGTGGTGGTGTGGCGGGTGCCCGGGGGCGCGATCCGATCGGCCGTGCGCGACACGCCCCATGGGTCGTGGCGGGTGATCCCGGTGGCCGCGGGCGGACCCGCCGACGAGCTCCGCTCCTTCCGCCAGGCCGTCGCGGCCATGGACGGACGGGACGCGTCGGCCACCGTCGCGTGGGCCGAGCGCGCGGCGGGCGCGTGGACCGTGCGCTCGGCCCGCCGCGCCGGGCCGGGCGCGGCGTGGGCCGAGACGGCTCCGCTGGCGCTCGGGGCGGGCGCATCGGAGCCCTCGGTCGGCCTCGCCCCCGACGGCACGATCGCGGCGGCCTGGGCCGTCCCCTCGGGCGACGGGGTCTTCGCGACCGGCCCCCTGCTCGCCGCCGTCCGCACGGCCGCCGGCGCCTGGAGCGCGCCGGTCACCCTCGCCGGCTCCGGCGCCCTGCTGCCGTCGGCGGCGGCGGGGTACGACGGGCGCGCCGCGGTCGCGTGGGAGGACCGCGGCGGCCCGGCCCCCGCCGTGGTGGTGGCCGAGGCGGGCCTCGGGACGACCTGGGGGACGCCCGCCGTGGTGGCGCCGGGCGGCGCTCCGCGGGTGGCGAGCAACGCCGGTGGCGACCTGGCCCTGCTGTGGGCGGGCCCCGGCACCCCCTCGGCCACCCCGATCCTCGTCGCCGCCCGCGGCGCCGGGGCACCCTGGCCGGCGCCCACCACCCTGACGTCCGGCGTGGACATGACCTGGATCGAGGCCTCCCTCGCCCGGGTGGCGGTCGGGGGCACGGGGCGGGCCTTCGCGGCCGTGCTCGACCAGGAGGGCCCCGGCTCGGCAAGCGTCGTGCTGGGCGCGGCACGCCCCGGCGAGGCGTGGGACATCGCCCGCCAGCCGGTGGGCTCCGACGAGTTCGGCATCGCGCTCGCCGCCGCGTCCGGGGGCAACGGCCTGGCGCTGCTCCCCACCGAGGACCCGCTGCTGGCGCGCGACTACGACTCCTACGCGCGCCCCGTGGTCACCGCGGCCCTCGCGGGGAGGCCGCGCGGCGACGGCACGGTCGCCTGGACGGCCGTCGTGCGCAACGCCGGCCGCTTCGCCGCGCAGTCGGTGAGGCTGCAGCTCGGGATCTGCTGTGGCACGCGGCTGCTGTCCGCAGAGCCGGCGGGCACGCGCGCGGGAGCCCTCGTGACCTGGAGGGTCCCCCGCCTGGCCCCGGGCCGCCGCAGCACCATCCGGCTCACCCTCCGCCACACCGGCCCGGGCGTCCCGCGGCTCTCGGGCACGGTGGCGGCCGTCGCCGTGCCGCCGTCGTTCGTGACGGCGACGGCACGGCGGGGACCGAACCCGGTCGGCTAGTCGCCCTTGACGAGGACCGCCGACAGGACTCCCTGTCCGCCGTCGCTGACGCTGACCACCTTCCAGCCCTCGTCGGCCCGCGCGGTCAGGGCCTGCGCCAGGGAGTCGGCCGAGCCGGTCTCTACGGCGTACGCCGGCGAGGGGACGTCCGGGTCGCCCTCCTTGGCGAAGCGGTTCTTGAAGGAGTTGTAGGGCCGGACGACGAGGAAGAAGACGACCGCGGCGATGATCAGGAACGTGATCACCGCGTTGATGAACAGGCCGTACTGGAACCGGCTGCCGTTGATCGTGAAGTCGAGCTCGCTGAAGTCGGGCTGACCGCCGATCGCCGCGATCAGCGGCGTGACGACGTTCGCGACGAAGGACGCGATCACCGCGCCGAAGGCGGTCGCGATGATGACCGCGACCGCGAGGGCCACGACGTCGCCCTTGAGGACGAACTCCTTGAAGTCCTTCACGGCGTTCTTCACCCGGCTTGCTCCTGGGACGAGGGGCACGGTGTCCGCGCCGGGGCCGGTCCGGCGGGTCGCGTCAGCCTAGTCCGCGCGGAGGCGCCGGCGGGGTCAGTCGGTCAGGCCCACGATGACGCCGACCACGATCGTCAGCGCCAGGATGCCGAGGCCGATCCAGCCCAGCAGCATGCCGGTGCGGGCGCGTCGCTCGCCGCCGAGGCCGGGGTCGGCCGCGATCTCGGCGAGGGCCGAGCGGGCGACGACGATGGCCGCCACCGACACCACCAGCGGGAGCGTCACCAGACCGGCCACGCCGAGGATGAGGGCGACGGTGGCCCGGGCCGACTCGCGCTCGGGCCCGGGCTCCGGCGTGCGCCCCCGCGGAGCCGGGGCCGCCGGCTCCTGCGCCGCGGGCCCCTCGCCTCCCCCGGCGGGCTCGAACGGCGCCACCTCCGCCGCCGGCACCGCCTCGGCCCGCGCGCGGACGGCGCCCGGCGGCGGGGCCTCGGTGCGGTACTCGATCAGCATGTCGTCGAGGGCCGCCTCGACGGCGGCCGGGTCGAGATGGTCGAGCTCGTCGCGGTAGCGCGCCGGGTCCCCGGCGTCGGTGGGCCAGGTGGAGGCGATCCGCTCGGCGATGCCGCCCCACTCGTCGTCCGTCACGACCCCAGGCTAGCGCGCCGGGGCCGCGGCCCCGTCAGTTGATGCGGCGCTCGCGCCCCTGCCACTCGCGCTCGCGCAGCTCGAACTTGCGCACCTTGCCCGTCGAGGTGCGCGGCAGCTCGGCCACGAACTCGAAGGCGTCCGGGCACTTGAAGCCGGCCAGGCGCCCGCGCACGTGCGCAGCCAGGACCTTCGCGTCGCACTCGCCGCCGGGCCGCAGCACCACGAACGCCTTGGGGCGCTCCCCCCACCTGTCGGAGGGGACGCCGATCACGGCCGCCTCGAGCACCGCGGGGTGGCTGGTGACCGCCTGCTCGACCTCGATCGTCGAGATGTTCTCGCCCCCCGAGATCACGACGTCCTTGGCCCGGTCGCGCAGCTCGACGTAGCCGTCGGGGTGGTGCACGCCGAGGTCGCCGGAGTGGAAGACGCCGCCGCGGAAGGCGGCCGCGGTCGCCTCCTCGTCGGCGAAGTAGCCCTTCATGACGTTGTTGCCGCTCATCACGACCTCGCCGACGGTCACCCCGTCGCGGGGGACGTCGGCGCCGTCGGGCCCCACGACCCGGATCGGGTCGGCCATCACCATCGCGACGCCCTGGCGCGACAGAAGGCGGGCGCGCTCGGCCGGGGGCTCGTCGCCCCACCCCACCTGCCACTGGCACACCGTGTGCGGGCCGTAGGTCTCGGTGAGCCCGTAGACGTGCAGCACCCTGGCCCCGAGCGCCTCGGTCTGGGCGAGCACCGTCGGGTTGGGCGGCGCGGCGGCGGTCATCACCGTGAGCGGGTGGCCGAGCGGGTGGGCCTCGGGGGCGTTGACCAGCAGCGACAGCACCGCGGGGGCTCCGTTGAGATGGGTCACCCGCTCCGCGTCGATCAGGCGCCAGATGACGTCTCCGCGCACCGCCCGCATGCACACCTGGGCGCCCCCGCTCGCCACGATCGCCCACGGGTGGCACCAGCCGTTGCAGTGGAACATGGGGAGGGTCCACAGGTAGACCGTGCCCTCGGCGTGGCCGGCGGTCACGTTCTCGCCGAGCGCGTTCAGGTAGGCGCCGCGGTGCGTGTACATCACGCCCTTGGGCGCGCCGGTGGTGCCCGAGGTGTAGTTGATCGCGATCACCGCGTCCTCGTCGTCGACCCGCCACGGCAGCGGCGGCCCGTCGCCGCGCGCGAGCAGGTCGGCGTAGCCCGTGCCGCCCGCCGGGACGCCCTTGCCGGCGTCGTCGTCCCACACCACGTCGACGGCCCCGAGGCGGTCGAGCACGGGGACGACGGTCCTGGCCAGCCCGGTGTCGGCCACCAGCATGCGGGCGCCCGAGTGGCCGAGGATGGTGCGCACCTCCTCGGGGTGCAGGCGGGTGTTGATCGCGACCAGCACCGCCCCGGCCAACGGGACGGCGAAGTGGGCCGCCAGCAGGGTGGGCGTGTTGGGGCAGAGGTAGGCCACCCGGTCGCCCGGCCGGATGCCCGAGGCGCGCAGCGCCCGCGCCACGCGCTGCACCTCGTCGGCCAGCGCCGCGTGGCTGATGCGCCGGTCGCCGTGCACGACGGCCGTGGCCTCCGCGAAGACGTCGGCCGCCCGCTCCATGAACAGCAGCGGCGTGAGCGGGGTGATGTGGACGGGGCTCGGGCTCATCGCGCCTTCCTACGCGGCGCCGGTGGCGGCGGTCAACCCCGCACGGCCCCCGGCAGGGCGCGGATGGACGGGAGCACGGCGTCCGCCAGGGCGAGGGCGTCGTCGCCGGGCGGGTAGGTCGCGTTCGGCACCGCGATCACGCGCACGCCGGCCGCGTGGGCGGCGCGGATGCCGGCGCCGGAGTCCTCCACCGCCGTCGCGTCGGCGGGGTCGACGCCGAGGCGGCGAAGGGCCTCCAGATAGACGTCGGGCGCCGGCTTTCCCCGCGCCACCTCCTCGCTGGAGACCGTGACCGCGAACAGGTCCGCGATCCCCGCCTGCTCCAGCACCGCGCCGATCAGGCGCCGCGTCGACGACGAGGCCACCGCGAGCGGCATGCCGAGCGCCGCCACGGCCCGCACGGCGGCGACAGCCCCGTCGATGAACGGCGGCTCCGCCCGGTACCGGCCGATCAGCCGGCGCTCGACCTCGGCCTCGATCGCCGCCGGCGACAGCACCACCCTGAGCCGCTCGTGCATGTAGGCCGTCCACTCGGGCGTGCTCATCCCCATCATGTCGGTGTGGGCTCCGGGGGCCCACCGCCCGCCGGCCTCGGCGGTGAGCTCCTCGCGCACCCGGTCCCAGATCTCCTCCGAGGAGATCAGGACCCCGTCCATGTCGAAGACGACCGCGCCGGTCACGCCGTCGCGGCCCCGCGGCGGTAGCTGCGCACCGACAGCGGCACGAACACCGCGAGGATGCCGACGGTCCACGCCAGCGAGGTCAGCACGTCGCCGACCCAGGGGCCCCCCAGCACGAGCGCGCGCACGGCGTCGACCGCCGCGGTCACCGGCTGGTGCTCGGCGAACACCTGGAGCCAGGCTGGCATGCTGTCGGTCGGCACGAAGGCGCTGGACGCGAACACCAGCGGCAGCATGATGGGGAACGCGGCCGCCTGCGCGGTTTCGGCGTTCGGCACCGACAGGCCGACGAACGCGAAGATCCACGACAGCGCGTAGCCGAAGGCGAGCAGCACGACGAGGCCGAGCGCGAGCTTGGCGACGTCGGTCTGCACGCGGAACCCGACCGCGACGCCGACCACCAGCATCAGCAGGACGACGAGCACGTTGCGGGCCAGATCGGCCAGCGTGCGCCCGGCGAGCACCGCCGAGCGCGCCATCGGCAGCGAGCGGAGCCGCTCGATGAGGCCGCGGTTGCGGTCCTCCGCCAGGCCGACCGCGGTGTTGATCGCCCCGAAGGCGATCACCTGCGCGAAGATCCCCGGCATCAGGTAGTCCACGTAGTCCACGCCCGGCACGGCGATCGAGCCGCCGAACACGTAGCGGAACATCAGCACGAACAGCAGCGGCTGGATGGTGGCGAACACCAGCAGCTGCGGCATCCGGCGGATGGTGAGCAGGTTGCGCCAGGTCATGGCGAGCGTGTCGCGCACGGCGAGGGCCGTGCTCGACGGCAGCGGCTCCACGGCCGTCGCGGCCGCGCCCATGTCGAGGGTCCGCGTGGTCATGCCGCAACCTCCTCGGTCTCGGCGGGGTCGGCCGCCGCCCGGCGGCCCGTCAGGGTGAGGAACACGTCGTCGAGCGAGGGCTCGCGCAGGGCGGCGTTGGCGGGCTGCAGGCCGGCGCCGTCCAGGGCGCGGACGGCGCCCATCAGGGCCGCCGTGCCGTCGGCCGAGTTGAGCCGCACCAGCCGGCCCTCGCGCGTGACTCCCCCGAGGCCGGGATGGGCCTCGATCGCCCTCTGCGCGGCGTCGGCGTCGCCGTCGCTCAGCATCGTCATCTCGATCACGGTCGCCCCCAGCCGGCGCTTCAGCTCGGCCGAGGTGCCCTCGCTGATCACCCGGCCGTGGTCGATGACCACGATCCGGTCGGCCAGCAGGTCGGCCTCCTCCAGGTACTGGGTGGTGAGCAGCACGGTGGTGCCCTCTGCGACGAGGTCGCGCACCACGGCCCAGAGGTCGCTGCGCGACTGCGGGTCGAGGCCGGTCGTCGGCTCGTCGAGGAACAGCACCGGCGGACGGTGCACCAGCGCGGCGGCCAGATCGAGCCGCCGCCGCATGCCGCCGCTGTAGGTGCGCGCCGTGCGGTCGGCCGCGTCGGCGAGGCCGAACCGCTCGAGCAGCTCGTCGGCCCGCGGCCGGATGCGCCTGCGCGGGAGGTGGGTGAGCGTGCCGATCAGGGTCAGGTTCTCGCGGCCGGTCAGGTTGCCGTCGACCGCCGCGTACTGGCCCGCGAGCCCGATGCGCGTGCGCACCCCCTCGGGGTCGCGCGCCACGTCGATGCCGAGCACCCGCGCCTCGCCCGCGTCCGGGGCGAGCACCGTCGCCAGGATCCGCACCGCGGTCGTCTTCCCCGCCCCGTTCGGCCCCAGCAGGCCGAGCACCGTGCCGGCGGGCACCGCGAGGTCCACCCCGCCGAGCGCCGTCAGCTCGCCGTACGTCTTCACCAGGCCCCGCGCCTCGATCGCCGGTGCGCTCCCGTCCATCGGGCCCTCCCGTCTCCGCTCGCGGTCAACTACTTCACATCAGTCAATGGTTCACGGTAGTCGATGATTGACGGAATGCAAGCACCCTGTCAGGCTCCGGTCATGAGCGGGGATCGCGACAGCGCCGGCATCGCCCGCGAGGCGTGGGCCATCCTCATGGACCTCGCCCTCGCCCAGCGCCGCGTCTGGCTCGAGGCCGGCGCGCGCGAGGGCCTCACCCCTCCACAGGCGATCAGCCTGATGAAGCTGCGGCCCGACGAGCCGCCCCGCCTCGGCGATCTCGCCAAGCACATGAGCTGCGACGCGAGCTACGCCACCGCCCTGGCCGACCGGCTCGAGGAGCGCGGCTTCGTCGAGCGCCGCGTGAGCGCCACCGACCGCCGGGTGCGGGAGCTCGTGCCCACCGCCGCGGGCATCGCCGCCCAGGAGCGCCTGCGCGCCGCCTTCACCACGCCGCCACCCGGGCTCGACCGCCTCTCCCCCGAGGACGCGGCCGCCCTCATGCGCGTCGCCGAGCACCTGGCCGAATACGCCGACCCCCAGCTCGCCGCCACCCTCGGCGTCCTCCACCCCCCGCCGGGCGCCCCCGCCCCCGGGTAGTCTGCGCGCCCCGGCGGCCGTCGCGCCGCCCCGAGTGCCTCACGGGGGTGGAGAGTGGAAGCGCGCCTGCTGGAGTCGGTCTTCCCCGCCGACGCGAACCCCCGCGGCAACCTCTTCGGCGGCATGCTCGTGTCCTGGATGGACAAGGCCGCCGGCATCGCCGCGATGCGACGCGCCCGCAACGTCTGCGTCACCGCGAAGATCGACGACATCGAGTTCCAGGTGCCGATCATCGTGGGCGACCTGGTCGAGGTGAACGCCAGCGTCGAGCACGTCGGCCGCACCAGCATGCGCGTGCGGGTCGAGGTCTCCAAGGAGGACCCGCTGGCGGGGGTCAGCCGGCTCTGCACCGTCGGCCACTTCACGATGGTCGCCATCGGGCCCGACCGCAAGCCGGTCCCGGTGGATCCCGAGGCCCCCGCGGCCCCCTGATCAGCCGCCGCTGACGCGACCCGGGCGCAGCGGCCGCACGTGGTCGCGCACCTTGTCGAGCGCCCTCCGCAGCGCCGCGTGGTCCGCCGCGTCGAGGTGGGCCGAGAAGTGGCGCTGGATGCCGTCGCGGTGGATCGTGCGCGACGCACGGAGGGCGGCGAGCCCCTCGTCCGTCGCGTGGACCAGCACGACACGGCGATCGTCCTCGATGCGCTCGCGCCGCACGTAGCCGGCCTTCTCCATCCGGTCGATCACGCGCGTGAGCCCGCTCTTGCTGGCGAGGATGCGCGTCGCGATCTCGTTCATCGGGACCCCCTCGCCGGCCTCCTCGAGATCCACGAGGACGTCGTACCAGCGCAGTGACAGGCCGCCGCGGCCCTCCATCTCGGCGCCCAGCACGTCCGGCAGGGCGAGGGCGCACTCGAGGAACGTGCGCCAGACGGCGAGCTCCTCGGGCGTGGGGCTTGACAGGGTTCGTTCGTTGTCAGATTGTTCGTCGTGCAACTTTTCTTCAGTCAATAGTCGAGTAAAGGATTGATGCTGATCGTAGCATCCGGCGGGGCGGCGGGGCCGGGACGCCCCCGCATCCGACCGCCGACCTCCGCTCGCGGAGCGCCGGTGCGCCGGCGCGGAAAGGGCCGGACGATGCCCGCGACCTCCATGTTCCACCGCGTCAACGACACGGGGCGCTCGTACTGGGGCCCCGGCGACCGCTACACCTTCCTCGTCACCGGTGAGGAGACCGGCGGCGCCTACTTCTCCATGCTCGCCGTCGTCCCGCCGATGGGAGGACCGCCCCCGCACACCCACCGCGACGAGGACGAGACCTTCTACGTGCTGGAGGGCCACCCGACCTTCCGGCTGGGAGACGAGCGCGTCCAGGCCGGCCCCGGCGACTTCGTCAACATCCCCCGCGGGATGCTCCACTGCTTCCGCAACTTCACCGACGAGCCGGTCCGGATGATCCTCACCTTCACCCCGGCGGGCATCGAGCGCTTCTTCGAGGAGACCCTCGAGCGGGCGTTCGACCTCGCCCAGGACCCCCCGGACAACCTGGAGGAGGTCGGCGCGCGCTACGCCGAGGCCGCCCCCCGCTACGGCATGGAGTTCTTCCTCGACCTCCCCGCCGCGACCGACCGGTCCGTGCTGGTCTGACCGTCCCCGGCCCGCCTCGCCGGGGCGTCCGCGAGCCGGGGTAGGCTCCCCCACGTGGAGGCGACCCGGTGACCCTCGGCCCCGGCGACATCGTCGCCGACCGCTACGAGCCGATCCGCCTGCTCGGCGGTGGCGAGGCGGGCCGCGTCTACGTCGCCTACGACCGCCACCTCGGCCGCGAGGTCGCGTTGCGACTGGTCGACGGGAACCCCGTCGCCGCGGCGACGCTCCTCGAGGAGGGGCGCGTCATGTCGGCGGTGCAACCGCACCTTCCGGCGGCGGTCGCCGTGCTGGACGCGGGCGAGATCTCCGGTGGGGGGGCCTACACCGCGACCGAGCTGGTGACCGGGGCGCCGCTGGAGGAGGTCGCGCGCCGGGCGCCGTTGCCCCTGGCCGAGGCGACGGACCACGCCGTGGCGCTGCTCGACGCGGGCATCGCCGCGCGCCGGCATGCGGCCTTCGGGAGCGACGTCGTCGTCGCGTCCGGGGTGCTGACGCCCGAGGGCGCCCTGCGGGTGACCCGCTTCGAGCGCGCGGGGGCGCCCGGGCCGGCCGGCGCCGAGCCCGCGGTCGCGGCGACCGCCGAGCTGCTGCGCGACATGCTCGCGGGCGGGCGGGTCCCGCCGGACCTGGGCGCCACCATCGACGACGCGCTGGCGGGCCGCATCCGCACGGCGCCCGAGATGCGCGACCGCCTGACCGGTGCCGCGACGGTGCCGCTCGCGCGCGTCGAGCCGACCCCCACCGCCGTCATGCCGCCGCCCCCGCCCACCGAGGAGCCGCGGCGCCGGTGGCCCTGGATCGTCGCGGGCATCGTCGCGGTGCTGGTGGCCGCGGGCGTCGCCGCGTTCCTGCTCCTCGGCGGCGGGGACGACGACGGCCCGACCGTCGCGGTGCCCGACGTCGCGGGCCAGACCGCCGCGCAGGCCGTCGCGACGCTGCGCGACGCGGGCCTGTCGCCGCAGACCGCCGGCCAGACCAGCGGCAGCGTGGCGCGCGGCGTGGTGATCGGCACCGTGCCGCCGGCGGGCGACGAGGTGGCCGAGGGCTCGCGGGTCACGGTCAACGTCAGCCAGGGCACGGGCGAGGCCACCGTGCCCGCCCTCGCCGGCCTCTCGCGCGACCAGGCGCAGGCGGCGCTCACCGACGCGGGCCTGACGGGCCGCTTCATCGAGGCCGCCAGCGACTCGGTGCCCGAGGGCGGCGTCATCTCGCAGGACCCCGCCGCGGGCCTGCGCATCCCGGTCGGCTCCGCGGTGGCGGTGACCGTCAGCACCGGGGCCGGTCCGGCGCAGGTGCCCGACCTGACCGGCCTGACCCAGGCGCAGGCCGCCGCCGCGCTGTCCCAGGCCGGCCTCGCCGCCGGATCGGTGACGCAGCGGCAGGACGACACCGCGCCCCTGGGGACCGTGATCTCGCAGGACCCCGCCGCGGGCGCCGATGTCGACCGCGGGACGGAGGTCGACATCGTGGTGGCCACCGGGAGCACCTCCACCACCGGGTGAGCGGACGGCTCTAGGAGGCTGCCGCGAAAGTCGGCCGCACGTCCGCCGGCTGCAGAGCGGCGCCCTCCGGCGCCCGCGGCGATGCCCATGCGGACCGGCATGGGCATGCGGCCGCGGCCATCCGGAGTGCTTGCTCTTCGCTCGGCGGGCCGCACGGCCTTGGTTTCACGACAGCCTCTTGGTCGTCCCCGTCGACGCCGACGGAGGCCACGACGCGGCGATGGGCGCGCTCGACGCCATCGCGCTCGCGCCGGGGCTGTACCTGGTGCGCTCCCAGGAGACGCAGTCGCGCCTCTACCACCGGGTCAAGCGCGAGACCGGCACGCGCACCCTCCTGGTCGGCCTCCTCGACGGGCACCCCAAGTTCGCGGGGATGGCGCCGGGCTCGCTCGCCGCCCCGCGCTCCTGGGACGACCCGGCCGACGGCGGCGGCTGAGCTCAGGCACCCCACTCGTGCACGGGGGCCCCGCCGGCCCCGGCCGCCAGGTAGGCCTCGGTCATCGCGGCGAGCGCCTCCGGGCGCGCCGCCCCCGCCTCGCCGCGCGCCAGGGCCCGCCGCTGCCACACGGCCCCGGTGACGCCGCTCTCCACCCGCTCGGCGATCACGTTCAGCCACCGGTCGGCGTCGGCGCCGTCCACCCCGAACCCGGTGAGGCCCGCGCGCGCCACCGGCAGCAGGCGCCGCACCAGCTCGCCCGCCGGGTGGGGACGGGGGCTCGGGGCCTCGCGCGACGGCCACAGCAGCGTGGCGTCGAGGCCCTCGCGCGCCGCCGCGTAGAAGTTGCGCCGCGCGAACTCGAAGGGGAACGAGCGGCACATCCAGTCCATCTGGGGCGCGAGGGCGAGCGTCAGGCCGATCAGCAGGGCGGCGTTGGCGGTCATGTCGGCCGCGGTCGGCCCGGCCGGCAGCGCACGCATCTCGACGCGCAGGTGGGGGTCGTCGCCCAGATCGATGACCGCCCGGTTCCAGCGCCAGACCGTGCCGTGATGCAGGCGCAGCTCGTCGAGCGCCGGGACGCCCCCGGCGTCGAGCACCCGCAGGGGATCCTCCTCCCCCACCACCGGGAGGATGGGGACGTGCAGCGCGACGCTCTCGGCGAAGGGCTCGACCGGCGAGGCGATCCACCCGTGGCCGAAGCTCGCCCGGCTCGGAAGCCAGGCGGCGCCGATCGGCGCCCGGTCGTCCACCGCCTGCCCGAAGAGGGCGATCCGCGTCTCGGCCCAGAGCAGGTGCTCCAGCAGGATCGGCGAGTTCACGCCGGCCGCGAGGGCGGGGGCCACCGCGGCCTGGGCCGCGTTGAAGACCGACGGGAAGGCCGTGGGCGGGACGCGCAGGTGCACGTGGAGGCCGGTCGCGGCGCCCTCCAGGCTGATGTCGTCCCAGTCGAGCAGCAGCGGCTCGTCGCCGTCGATGCCGATCTCGAAGGGGCCGCCGCGCAGGCCCCGCAGGCCGGCCTGCAGAGCGCGGAAGCGCGGTGAGTCGGTCATCGCCGCCGCGCCGAGGTCCTCCCGGCGCAGCGTCGGGAGGATGCCGATCGTGATCGGCCGCGCCTCCGCCGTCGCCGCGGCCTCCGCCACGCGGCCGAGGCCGTCGCGAAGGCCGTCGTGGATCGCGGTCAGGGGCCGGCCCTCGAGCATCACCGGCGGGGTGTTCAGCTCGAGGTTGAAGCGGTCGAGCTCCACGTCGAGCGCGGGGTCGTCCGCCGCGGCCTGAACCTGCCGGTTGACCGGGGCGGGGCGCGCGGCCGCGTCCACCAGGCCGATCTCCACCTCGACCCCCGCCGACGGCGGGCCGGCGCCGAAGCCCGGGTGCGCGAGCACCTGCGCGAGCGCCTCCACCCCCTCGTGGCACCGCGCCGCGAAGCGGCGGTGGTCCTCGTCGGAGAAGTCCTCGGTGCCGATCTCCTCGCCCATGGCGTCCTCTCGCGGTCCGGTCCGGGGCATGCCCCGTCCGCGGAGAGTAGAACCATCCCGTGCCGGCGTCGCCACAATCGCGCGCGATCGACGCGGACGCCGCGGGGGGCGTGCGCCTCGCCAGCCGGCGGGGGCGCCTGATCCTGCTCGCCACGGTGCTCGGATCCGGCATGGCGTTCCTCGACGGCACCGTCGTCAACATCGCCCTCCCCCGCATCGGCTCCGACTTCGACGCCGACCTGGCGGGCCTGCAGTGGACGGTCAACGCCTATGCCCTCACGCTGGCCGGGCTGCTGCTGATCGGCGGGGCGCTCGGCGACCTCGTCGGCCGGCGCCGGATCTTCGTCCTCGGGATCGCCTGGTTCGCCGCCGCCTCGCTGCTCTGCGCGATCGCCCCCTCGGTCGAGACGCTGATCGCCGCCCGCGCGGTCCAGGGGGTCGGGGCGGCGCTGCTGACCCCGGGCTCGCTCGCCCTGCTGGAGGCCAGCTTCCACCCCGACGACCGCGGTGCCGCGATCGGCGCATGGTCGGGGCTGGCCGGGGTGTCGACGGCCTTCGGCCCGTTCCTCGGGGGCTGGCTGGTGGAGGCCGTCTCGTGGCGACTGATCTTCCTGATCAACCTCCCGCTCGCCGTGGTCGTGGTGTGGGCCGCCCGGGCCATCCCGGAGTCGAGCGACCCCGCCGCCCGGGGGCAGCGGCTCGACTGGACGGGCGCGGTGCTCTCGGCGGCGGGGCTGGCCGGGGTCACCTACGCGCTCACCGAGGGGCCGGGCGCGGGGTGGGACGACCCCCTGATCCTCGCCACCGGCATCGGCGGCGCGGCGATGCTCGCGGCGTTCGTCGTGGTCGAGGCCCGCAGCCGGCACCCCCTGGTCCCGCTCGGGATGTTCCGCATCCGCGACTTCTCGGTGGCCAACGCCATGACCTTCGTCGTCTACGGGGCGCTCGGCGCCGCGCTCTTCCTGCTGCCGATCCAGCTCCAGGAGGTCGCCGGCTACTCGGCGCTGGCGGCGGGCTCGGCGCTGATCCCCATGACGCTCGTGATGCTGCTGCTGTCCACCTACGCCGGGGCCCTGGCCGCCCGCATCGGCCCGCGCATCCCGATGGGCGTGGGGCCGATCGTGGCGGGCGCCGGCCTCGCGCTGCTCGTGCGTGTGGGGCCCGGCGCGTCCTACGTCTCCGACGTGCTCCCCGGGGTGCTGGTGTTCGCGCTCGGCATGTCGATCACCGTCGCGCCCCTCAACGTGACGGTGCTCGGCGCCGCCGGCGCCGACCGGGCCGGCGTGGCCTCGGCCGTCAACAACGGGGTCGCCCGGGTGGCGAGCCTGCTGGCGATCGCCGCGATCCCGGTCCTGGCCGGCATCTCCGGCGACGACTACCGCGTCCCGGAGCTGTTCGACGAGGGCTTCCGCACGGGCACCCTGGCCTGCGCGGCGCTCTGCATGCTCGGCGGGCTGATCGTGCTCGTCGCCCTGCGGGGCGGCCCCGAGGAGGCCGGCGAGCCGGCGGTCCCGCCCCACTGCGCCCTCAACGGGCCCCCGCCGGAGGGGGGCGCCGAGGCCCGCCCGGCGCCCTCGGGTGGGGCGGGATGAGGTTCCGCGCGATACTGGGGGCATGATGCAGCCCCTGGTGCTCGTGGTGGAGGACGACGCGGCCCTGAGATCGGTGCTGACGCGGGGGCTCGGCGAGGAGGGCTTCCGCTGCGAGGCGGTCGCCACCGGCGCCCAGATGCTCGACCGCGTCGGCGACGGCCACGCCCCCGACGCGCTCGTCCTCGACATCGGACTGCCCGACTGCGACGGGCGCGACGCCTGCCAGGCGCTGCGCGCGCGGGGCGTGCAGACGCCCGTCATCTTCCTCACGGCCCGCGACGCGCTGGTCGACCGGCTGTCGGGCTTCGAGGCCGGCGGCGACGACTACCTCGGAAAGCCCTTCTCGCTCGACGAGCTGGTGGCACGCCTGCGCTCCCTGCTGAAGCGCTCGGGCATCCCCGCGCCGGTGGCGCGGGCCGGCGACGCGGTGCTCGACCCCGCCGCACACGCCCTGCGCGCCGGGGGCGTGGAGGTGCGCCTCACGCCCACCGAGTTCCGCATCCTGGCGGCGCTGTTCGCCCGCCCGGGTGACGCGGTGCGCCGCCGGGAGCTGGTGCGGGCCGGATGGCCGCACGGGGCGATCGTCAACGACAACACACTCGACGCCTACATCGCGCGCCTGCGGCGCAAGCTCCGCGGCCTGGAGGGCGCCCCCGCCCTGGAGACGGTGCACGGGGTCGGATACGTGGTCCGGTGAGGCTCACCGACCGGCCGCTCGCACTCCGCACGCGGCTGCTGCTGGCGATCGTCATCGCCGTGGGGCTGACGCTGGTGCTGCTGATCGCCGTCTTCAACGTGGCGCTGGCGCGCGGCCTCGACAACGACGCCGACGCCATCGCGCGCGCCCGCGCCCAGGGCGAGCGGGCCGCGCTGGCGATCCGCGACGGGGCGATCGTCGCGCCCCCGACCGCCGCCTCGCCGGTGCTGGACACCCGCGCCTGGATCTTCGCCGCCGACGGGCGCCCCCTGCGCAGCCCGCCGGCCGCCCCCGAGCTCGAGGCCGCCGCCCGCGCGCGCACCAGCGCCGCGACCGGTTACGCCCAGCTCGACGACATCGCCCGCCTCTACACGCTGCCGGTGACCGACGCCTCGGGGGAGCGTGTGGGCACCGTGGTGGCCGCGGTCGCGCTGGCGCCGTACAACCGCACCCGGCGCGTCGCCCTGGTCAGCTCGATCGCGCTCGGCGTGCTGGTGCTGACCGCGGTGGCGCTGGCGTCGGCGCTCATCCTCCGCGCGGCCCTCCGGCCCGTCTCGCGCATGACGGCCGACGCGGCGGCGTGGAGCGAGCAGGACCTCGACGAGCGGTTCGCGCTGGGGCCGCCGCACGACGAGATCACGCGCCTCGCCGCGACCCTCGACGGCCTGCTCGACCGCCTGGCGGCCGGCATGCGCCGCGAACGCCGCCTGACGGCCGAGGTGTCGCACGAGCTACGCACCCCCCTCGCGCAGATCCGAGCGGAGGCCGACCTGGCGCTGCGCCGCGAGCGCACGCCCGAGGAGTACCGGGACGCCCTGGAGGTGATCCGCTCGGGGGCGGACCGGCTGGGCACGACCGTCGAGACGCTGATGGCCACGGCCCGCCAGGAGGCCCCCCTCCCCCGCGGGACCGGCGACGCCCGTGCCGCGGCGGCCGACGTGATCGCCGCCTGCGGGGCGATCGCCGCCGAACGCGGGGTGGCGCTCGAGCTGACCTCGTCGCAGGCCGTCCGGGCGGGGGTCGAGGCGCCGGTTGTGGAGCGCATCCTCCAGCCCCTGGTGGAGAACGCGTGCCGCTTCGCGCGGGAGCGCGTGGTGGTGGACGTCCGGATCGAGGGGCGCGACGTGCTCATCGGCGTCGCCGACGACGGGCCGGGCGTCGCGGCGGACGAGGTGGAGTCGATCTTCGAGCCCGGCGTGCGCGCCGGCGGCGGCGCGTCCGAGCGCCACGGCGCAGGCCTCGGGCTGCCGCTCTCGCGGCGGCTGGCGCGGGCCGCCGGGGGCGACGTGCAGGCGCACGGATCGGCGGAGGGCGGGCGCTTCAGCGTGAGGGTGCCGGCGGCCTGAGCGGAGGGTGCACCGCCCGCCGGCGCGCATCCGTCACGGAGCCGGCACGCACGGGGGCGGAGCGGTGCGGGGGCGCGCGCCTAGCCTCGGCCCATGAGCACATCACCCCCACCCGAGCCCCTCACGACGACCCCCGGACGCCCCGCGCCCGCGGGGCGGGCGACCGCCGTCGCCGTCGGCGCGCTCCTCTGCGGGCTCGTGGGCTTCGCGTTCCTCACCCACCCCTTCGCCGAGCTCGCCATCGCCCTCGGGCTCGTCGCACGCCGGCGCGCGCCGGCCGGCCCCGGCCGCGGGGGCGCGACGGCCCTCGCAGCGATCGCGCTCGGCGCCGCGGCGCTGCTCGTCTTCACGGTCATCCCGCTGGCGACCGGGGGCAGCCCTCAGTGAGCGTGGCCGTGGCCGTGCGCGTCGGCGAGTCGCCCGGGCTCGACGCGCGTCGCCAGGGCGGCGGCGATCGCGGTGGTGATCGGCACCGCGGCGATCAACCCGATCGAGCCGACCAGCGTCGCCACGATCTCCGCGGCCACCACCTCGCTGTTGACGGCGTCGGAGGTCGAGGTCCCCGCGACGCTGAACACCAGCAGCACCGGCAGCGAGGCCCCGACGTACGCCAGGACGAGCGTGTTGACGGTGGCGGCGATGTGGTCGTGGCCCACCGAGAACGCCTCGCGGAACAGCTGCCGGGAGCCGGCCGCCGGATCGGCCCGCCGCAGCGCGATCACCACCGACGCCTGGGTCACCGTCAGGTCGTCCAGCACGCCGAGGGCGCCGATCACGATGCCCGCCAGCAGCAACCCCTGGATCGAGAGGTCGGTCGCCGTGGCGCTGAGGAAGGTCGCCTCCTCTGAGGCGAGCCCGGTGATGTGGGCGAGGTCGGTCGCGAGCACCGCGAGGCCGGCCGTCAGCATCAGGGCGCCCGCCGTGCCGAGGCACGCGGCGATGGTGGTCGTCCCGAGCCCGTGCGCCAGGGGGATGGTCACGAGCATCACCGCCAGTGAGCCGATCACCGCCACGGCGACCGGCTCGGAGCCCTCGAGGATCGCCGGGACCACGAAGGCCATGATGATCACCAGGCTGCCGGCGAGGCCCACCAGCGCGCGCAGGCCGCGCCAGCGTGAGGTGACGATGACGACGGCCGCGAAGGCCAGGGTCAGCCACAGCAGCGTCGAACGCCGTTCGAAGTCCGAGAAGGCGTACCCGTCGGCCGGCACGCCGCCGATCTGGGCCCCCTCGGGGACGCCCGTCGCGCTGACCCGCACCCGGTCCCCCACGCCGACCTCGACCGGACCCGATACGTCGAACGAGGCCGCGTCCCCCTCGTCGGGCCCGGAGGTCAGGCGCACCGTCACCCGGCGGCACTCCGCCGCGCCCGGCACCGCCGCGGGGTCGGCGGACGGCGCCACCGAGCGGCAGCCCTCGCCGTCGACCACCGTCACGCGTGCCGACTCGGTGCTGAGGGCCCCGGTCGCGGTCGACGCCTCGATCGGCTCGCCTGTGGGCCAGAGGGCGACGAGTCCGGCGACGGTCACGAGCGCCAGCACCGCCAGCACGCCGACGAAGGCGTTGGCGAGGGGGGAGCGATACGGGCGCGGGAGCTCGGGCCGCCGGATGCTCACCGGCGGATGCGGGCCCCGGCCCTCACGCCGTCGAGATCGTCGTCACCTCGGGAAGGGTACCGGCGGCCACCATCTCGAGGAGCACCTCGACCGCCCCACGGTGGAACTGCGCGCCGGCGCACCGCTGCACCTCGGCGACGGCGTCCTCGATCGACAGGGGCTCGTGGTACGGGCGCGGGGAGCGCATGACGTCCCAGGCGTCGGCGAGCGCCAGGATCCGCGCGCCGTCGGGGATGCGGTCGCCGCTCAGGCCGTCGGGGTAGCCGCGCCCGTCCCAGCGCTCGTGGTGCCCGCGCACCCAGGCGACCTGCTCCTCGGTGAGCACGTCGGCGACCATCTCCGCCCCGATCTCGGCGTGGCGCATGATCTCCTCGTACTCGGGGGGCGACAGCCGGCCGGGCTTGAAGAGGATCCGGTCGGGCACGCCGATCTTGCCGACGTCGTGCACGAGGCCCGCCTCGCGCAGGCGCACCAGGCGCTCCGAGTCCCACCCGAGGGCGGTGCCGATGGCGACGGCCAGGTCGGCGACGCGCTCGGAGTGCTCGCGCGTCGAGGTGTCCTTGGCGTCCACCGCGCGCGCCAGCACGCGGATGCTCTGCAGCGCCTGGAGGCGCTGGAGCCGCTCGGCGCGCTCCTCGGCCGAGAGCTCCTCGACGACCTCGGGCGAGTAGAGGAACGCGACGTCGCGACCGTGCTGCTTGGCCCAGTAGAGGGCGCCCTCGGCCAGGCGCAGCAGCTCGCCGGCCGAGCCGGACTGGGTGAGGTCGCAGACGCCGGCCGACACCGTGACGCGTCCGACCCCCTCCAGGGTGCTGCGGGCCAGGGCCTCGCGCGCCCGGTCGACGGCCTGCCACGCCTCCATCGCCTCGGTCTCGGGCATCAGCCAGGCGATCTCCTCGCCGCCCACCCGGGCCACCAGGTCGGTGTCGCGCGCGGCGCCCTGCAGCTGCCGCGCGATCGCGACGAGCACCTTGTCGCCCACCTCGTGGCCGTGCTGCTCGTTCACCTGACGGAACCGGTCGATGTCCACGAGCGCCAGCGACAGGGCGCGCCCGTGACGGCGGGCCCGGGTCACCTCCTGCGCGAGGCGCTCCTGGAAGCCGCGGTGGTTCGCCAGGCCGGTCAGGGGGTCCTCGGCGGACCGGGCCTCGACCTCGGCGCGCGTGCGCGTCGCCGTCTCGTGCAGGTGCACATTGGCCAGGGCGAGCGACGCCATCCCGGCCAGGCTCTCGGCGGCGATGCGGTCGCGCTCGGTGAACACGCGACTCCGCGCGAAGCTCAGGAAGAGGGTGCCGAGCATCACGGGGGCATCGCCGCGCCGGATCGTCGGGTGCTCCAGCCGCAGGCCCATCAGCGCTCCCGAGCCGAGCGCGCGGGCGACCGGGCCGGGGATGGCCGGGTCGCTCGCCACGTCGCCGATCATCATCGTGGGCGAGGGGTGCTGGGCGAGGAGCTGCCACACCGGCATCCGCGAGCGGTGCATCCCGATCGCCGCCCGCAGGAACTCCCGCCGCGCGGAGTCGCCCTCGGTCGTGCGCAGGGAGACCACGCGCTCGGCGTCGTCGTCGTGCACGTAGCAGGTGGCGCGATCGGCCCCGAGGGCCTGCTCGGCGGCGGCGACCACCAGGTCGAGGATCTCCTCCAGGCCGAGGTCGCTCCGGAACAGGCCCGCGAGCGCGTCGGCCACCACCCGCTCGCGCGCCTGCGCGGCGCCGATCGCGAGCTCGATGACACCGGCGAACCGCTGAAGGCGCTCCTCGTCGGCCGCCCCGAAGAACCCCGGGGTCGTCGACCCGAGGCGCAGCGAGCCCCACAGCCGCCCCTCGACGCGGAGCGGGCAGACGAGGGCGCCGCGCACCGTGACCGGCTGCGGCCAGACGCCCGTGGCCGCGGGGTCCATCTCGGCGGCGAGGTCCTGGATCCGCTCGGACTGGCCGCTGCGCGCCACCCGTGCCATTCCCGAGTCTCCGGTCAGGGGCGTCTGGGCGCCGACGGGCAGCGAGCGGGCGCCCTCGGCCTGCCAGGAGCCGACCTCGACGGCGTGGTCGGCGTCGAAGCGGGAGACCCCCGCCGTGTCGGCGTCCATCAGCGTGCCGGCCTCGCGGGCCACGCTGTCGAACACCTCCTCGGGCGAGGCGCCCGAGGCGACGACGGTCGCCAGGCGCGCGAGCACCTCCTGCTCGCGCTCCCGGCGGCGACGGGCGCCGATGTCGCGCGCGATGCCCACGTACCCGGTCACGGCGCCGCTCGCGCTGCGGATCGGCGCGACGGTCCGCGTCGCGGCCACCCGCGCGCCGTCGGCACGCACCAGCGTCCAGTCCCGGGCCTCCCCCCCGCGCCGGGCGACGATCAGCAGCGCCTCGAGGCCCGAGTCGGCGCCGACCTCCGCCGCCAGGCGCTCCAGCTCGTCGGGGTCGTGGCCCAGGGTGAGATCGGCCACGCCGACGACGTCCTCGGCCGCGTGCCCCAGCATCACGCTCGCGCCCTCGCCCCACTGCACCACCGTGCCGTCGGCGTCCGCGATCACCACGGCCATGCCGCTGGTCGCCCGCAGCAGGCCGGTGAGGCGGTCGTTGAGGCCCGAGTAGGCGGCCTCCGCGCGGCGGCGCGCGACCCGCTCCCCGCGGTCGCGCAGCTCCCGCTCCACGGCGACCGGCAGGCGGATGAGCTTGTCGACGGTCATGTAGTCGACGGCGCCCGCGCGCATGACCTCGACGGCCGCCGACTCGCCGGGCGTCGTGGAGACCACGACGCACGGCACGTCGCGGCCGCGCACGCGAACGGCGCGCAGCACCACCTCGGTGAGCGTGATGGGGTCCGCGCACACGAGCACGACCAGATCGACGCCATCCCCGTCCAGCGCCGCGCCGACGGCGGCCCCGCTCCGGGCGCGCCCGGGGACCACCGGCAGGCCGACGGAGCCGAGAACGGCCGCGGCGGGATCGGCCAGCCCGTCGCGGTCCTCCACCAGCAGGATGCGTGGCGTCAGCGGCGGCACGATGACCCGAAGCCTTGTGATTCCGCCCGGGGAACGCAACCCGTGAAGCCCGCCCGTACGTCGAGATCGCGCCGTCGAAGGTCCAGGTCGGGTGGCGCGCACCCAGGGCCGCTACGCGGGGCGGTCCACCCCGGCCCGGGCGACCAGGCGCGCGGCCATGGCCCGTGTCGCCTCGTCGACCATCTCGCCGTCGATGCTCGCCGCGCCGCGGCCCTCGCGCACGGCCGCCTCGTAGGCCGCGAGCACCCGCCGGGCGCGCGCGAGGTCCTCCTCGGGGACGCCGTAGACCTCGTCGAGCACGGCCACCTGGCCGGGGTGGATGCTCCACTTGCCGTCGTAGCCGAGCGCACGGGAGCGGCCGGCCGAGGCGCGCAGGCCGGGCTCGTCCCGGATGCCCGCCCACGGACCGTCGATCGCCTGGAGCCCGTTCGCCCGGGCGGCCACCAGCACCGCCATCAGCACGTGATGCCATCCGTCGCCGGGGTAGCCCGGCACCGGGGCGCCGATGGTCGTGTGGGGCATGCCGAGGTCGGCGGCCATGTCCCCGGGGCCCACCACGAGCGCCTCGAGCCGGGCGGGGCACGCGGCGGCGATCGCCTGGACGGCGGACAGGCCGCGGGCGGTCTCGATCTGGGCCTCCAGCCCGATGCCCCCCACCGGGAGGCCGAGCTCGGCCTCGAGCGCGCTCAGCAGGTGGTCGGCGAAGGTGACGTGCGAGGGGTCGTCGACCTTTGGCAGCACGACGACGTCGAGGTGCGGGCCCGCCGCCTCCACGACGGCCACCACGTCGCGGTGGTGGTGCGGGGTGTCCACCGCGTTGACGCGCACGGCGCGCGTGCGGGCGACGAGCCCGCCGGCCAGGGCGGTGGCGACCGCCGCCCGGGACCCCGCCCCCTTGCGCCCCGGTGCGACCGAGTCCTCCAGGTCGAGGATCACCTCGTCGGCGACGAGTCCGGCGGCCTTCTCCAGCATCCGCGGGCTCGTCCCGGGGACGACGTGGCACGACCGGCGGGCGCGGGGCGGCCGGGGCACGGCCTACCGGCGGCCGCGGAGCATGCCGAAGACGCCGCGCACCACCTCGCGCACCACCTGGCGCCCGACGGTCGAGTCGAGGACGTCCTGCACCTGCCCGGCGAGGGTGTCGTCGCTCGGGGGCGCCCGCCGCGGGGCGGGGCGGCGGGCCGCGGGCGGCGCGGTGCGCGCGCGCTCGCGCACCTCCTCGGCGCGGGCGGCGTCGCCCGCGATGCGCGCCTCCAGCAGCTCGGCCGCGCTCTCGCGGTCGAGGCGCGTCGCGTAGCGCGGCGCCAGCGGCGAGGCGGCGATGGCCGCGGCGCGCTCCTCGGGCGTGAGCGGCGTCATGCGCGACGACGGCGGGTAGAGGCGCGTCGCCGCCACCGGGGTGGGCACGCCCCGGTCGTCGAGCACGGTGACCGCCGCCTCGCCGACGCCGAGCGACTGGAGGGTCTCCGCGAGGTCGTAGTGCTCGGTGATCGGGAAGGTCTCGACCGCCGTGCGCAGGGCGCGCGCGTCGCGCGGCGTGAAGGCGCGCACGGCGTGCTGGACGCGGTGGCCGAGCTGGGCCAGCACGGCGTCGGGAACGTCGGTCGGGAGCTGGGTCACGAAGAAGACGCCGACGCCCTTGGAGCGGATCAGGCGCACGGTCTGCGAGACGGCGTCGAGGAAGGCGTCCGAGGCGTCGTCGAACAGCAGGTGGGCCTCGTCGAAGAAGAACACGAGGGTGGGCCTGTCGGGGTCGCCGACCTCCGGAAGGCGCTCGAACAGCTCCGCGAGCACGTACATCAGGAAGGTGGAGAAGAGCGCGGGCTGCCGCGCCACGGCGACCAGGTCGAGCACCGAGACGATGCCGCGGCCGTCGGGGGCGGTGCGCAGCAGGTCGAGCACGTCGAAGGCCGGCTCGCCGAAGAAGACGTCGCCGCCCTCCGACTCGAGCTGGGACACCTTGCGCAGGATCACCCCGGCGGTCGCGGTCGAGATGCCGCCGAGCGCCTTGAGCTCCGCCTTGCCGGGGCCGGTGAGGTACGCGAGGGCGGCCCGCAGGTCCTCCAGGTCGATGAGGGCGAGCCCGTGCTCGTCGCAGAAACGGAAGATGAGCCCGAGACTCGACTCCTGCGTCTCGTTGAGGGCGAGCACCTTGGAGAGCAGCGTCGGCCCGAACTCGGTGACCGTCGCGCGCAGGGCGACGCCCCCCTCGCCCGTCAGCGACAGGAGCTCGACGGGGCACCCGGTCGGCTCCCATGCGGTGGCCAGCTCGGCGGCCCGGGCCGCGATGCGCTCCCCCGGCTCCCCCGGCGCGCCGATGCCGGCCAGGTCGCCCTTCATGTCGGCGGCGAACACGGGGCACCCGGCGCGCGAGGCCTGCTCGGCGATCAGCTGGAGGGTGCGCGTCTTGCCGGTGCCGGTCGCGCCGGCGATGAGGCCGTGGCGGTTGAGGAACCCGAGGGGGATGCCCACCTCGACGGCGGTGTCGGGCTCCTCCGGCACGGCGAAGGGGCGGCCGAGGCGGATCGTGGGGCCCTCGGCCGCGTAGCCCGCCGCCATGTCCTCGCGGAACGCGGTCACCGCGGGTCGACGACCACCTTGACCCCGCCCGCGCCCGACGCCTGGCGCTCCCACGCGGCCGGCACGGCCTCGAGCGCGACCGATTCGACCAGCGCCGAGACCTCCCCGGCGAGCGCCGCCGCGGCGATCTCGGAGTACCCGGCCCGCAGGCGCACGGGCTCCTCCACCAGCACCGAGAACCCGCGGATGTCCAGGCGCCGGCCGCGCAGGCCGCCCGCCGCGACCTCGGCGACCGGCGACTCCGCGTTGCCGACCTGCACGAGGCGCCCGCCGCGCGAGAGACAGGACAGCGCCGCGACGGCCGACGCGCCCCAGAGGGGGTCGATGACCAGGTCGACGCCCTCGGGACACGCGGCGCGCAGGGCGTCGGCGAGCTCGGGCCCCGTCGGAAGGGCCAGCTCGGCACCGAGCGCCACGGCGCGCGCGCGGCCGGAGTCGCTGCGGGCGACGGCGACCACGCGCCCCGCGCCGGCCGAGCGTGCCGCCTGGATGGCCACCTGCCCCACGGCGCCGCCGGCGCCGAGCACCACGCAGACCTCGCCGGGCATCAGGGCCCCGCGGTCGAGCACGGGCATCCACCCCGCGAGTCCGGCGATGCCGAGGGCGATCGCCAGCTCGTCGTCGACCCCCTCGGGCACCGGCGCGAGCATCGCGTCGGGAACCACGGCCAGCTCGGCGAACCCGCCCGTGAGCCCGATGCCCCAGACGCGGGTTCCCGGTGGCAGGGTCGGCGACTCCACCACCTCGCCCACCACCTCGGAGCCCGCGACGTAGGGCGGATCGGGCACCGGCAGGTAGAAGCGGCCCCCGGCGATCGCGAGGTCGAGCGGGTTGAGCCCCGCCCGGGCCACCCGGATCAGGGCCTCGCCGGGGCCGGGTTCGGGGGGCGGCACCTCGGCGACGACCGGTGCCGCGCCGACGGCGGGGATGCTCAGCGCACGCATGGCCGCGCACGCTACACGCCGCCCCCCGGTCGCACAGAGGCGCGGGCATGTTGGGCCACCGGGCCGAAGGCGGCCCCCCTCGGGCGGCTCACACTGGCCCGATGAACGAGCGAGCGCACAGCGGTCACGACGGCGTCTGGGTGCCCTGCGGGACGTGCTGGGGTCAGCGACGGGTGTATGCGTCGCCCCCCGGGGGCGGCGGGCTGACCCCCCACATGTGCCCGGCCTGCCTCGGCCTCGGGGAGAGGCTGAGCCTGGATCCACCGACGATCGTGGATGCCGCCTGATGCGGCGGATCCCGGCTGGGCGACGGGGATCAGGTGCCGGCGCGCACGCCCCTCCGGAGAGCGCCCATCGCGCGGCGGAGGGCTGCGCCGTGCGCGCCGCGGGGCGAGCGGGCGACCGTCAGTCGCGCTTGCGGTGGCTGCGGTTCTCGGGCCGGAACGGGCACCCGGCGCACATGCGCTTGCTGTCGCAGCAGCGCTTCTTGATCTTGACCTTCTTCTTCTTCTTGGCCGCCACCGCCCGGGGAGCATACCGGCCGAAGCGCGTCGGTGAGGCCCACCGAACTCCTGCGGTGACGGACGTCAGCCGGAGAGGCCGAGCAGCCAGCCGGCGGTGAGGACCGCGATGGCCAGGAGGCCGATGGCGAGCGGCTGGATGGCGAGCGGAAGTCGCGACACGGTGCGCTCCGTGGATCGATGCCGGTCGCATCCGCGTTCGACGCGTCCTCCCCCCTCCCCTGCCGATGCCGTTGAGCCGTCCGGGCCGCGGCGCAAGGATTGCCCCATGGGACGCCCTCGCGCCGGCATCGCCGGCACCCCGTCGTGACCCGGGTCCTCGTGGCCGGGGCCACCGGCGCCCTCGGGGGCCTCGTGGCCCGCGAGCTGGCGTCGCGCGGGGTGGCGCTCGCCGTCTCCGGCCGCGACGCCGGCCGCCTGGCGCACGTCGCCGAGGCCACCGGCGCCGTGGTTGCGACGGCGGCAGACCTGACCCGCGAGGGCGAGCCCGAGCGGGTCGTCGCCGAGGCCCATGCCGCGCTGGGGGGCCTCGACGCGGTGGTGTGCGCGATCGGCGTGGTCGCGTTCGGCCCCGCGCGGGAGGTCGACGACGCCACCCTGCGCACCCTGGTGGAGGTCAACCTGCTGGCGCCCGCGCGGCTGCTGCGCGCCGCGGCCGGGCGGCTCGAGCGCGGGGGCGCGATCGTGAACCTCTCGGCGATCGTCGCCGAGCTGCCGACGGCGGGGATGGCGGCGTACTCGGCCTCCAAGGCGGCGCTGACGGCCTTCGACCGCGCCGCGGGGCGCGAGCTGCGCCGCGAGGGCCTGCGCGTCGTTGACGTCCGCCCCCCGCACCTCGCCACCGGCCTGGAGACCCGTCCGATCGCCGGCGCCGCGCCGCGCCTGTCCGAGGGGCGCGACCCCGCCGCCTGGGCGCGGCGCGTCGCCGACGCCCTCGAGGACGCGTCGGTCACCGCGGTCGGCCCGGAGGGATGATCAAGTACATCGGGTCCAAGCGGACCCTCGTGCCCCTGATCGAGCGGGTCGCCGGTCGTCTGCCGGTCTCGACCGCGTGCGATCTGTTCGCCGGGACGACGCGGGTGGGCCAGGCGATGCGGCGGGCCGGGGTGCGCGTCGTGTCCAACGACCTGGCGACCTACAGCGAGGCGTTCGGCCGCGCGTACGTCGCCGACGCCGGGCTCGACCGCGACCGGCTGCGCCGCGCCCTGGCCCACCTCGCCGCGCTGCCGGGGCGCGACGGCTACGTGACCGAGACGTTCTGCCGGCAGTCCCGCTTCTTCTCGCCCGAGAACGGCGCGCGCATCGACGCGATCCGCGAGGAGATCGACCGCATCGCCCCCGAGGAGCCGCTGCGCGGCGCCCTGCTGACCAGCCTGGTCGAGGCCGCCGACCGGGTCGACTCCACATGCGGCCTCCAGATGGCCTACCTCAAGCGCCCGGCGCCCCGCAGCCTGCGCCCCCTGGAGCTTCGCGAGCCGGCGGCCGTCGCCGGGCCGGCCGGCGAGGTCACCCGGCGCGATGCGCGGGCGCTCGCCGCCGACCTCGACGGCGTCCACTGCGCCTACCTCGACCCGCCCTACAACGGGCACTCCTACTTCGCGAACTACCACGTGTGGGAGACGATCGTGCGCGCCGACGCCCCGGACGCCTACGGGGTGGCGCGCAAGCGCGTCGACTGCCGCACCACCCGCAGCCCCTTCAACGGCGCCCGCGACGCATGGCCGGCGCTGGTCGAGCTGGTGGGGGCGCTGCGCACGCCGTGGATCGTCGCCTCGGTCAACGACGAGGGCTTCCACGAGCCGGTGGCAGTGGCGGAGCTGCTCGCCGAGCGCGGGCACACCGCGATGATCGCGATCGACGTCCCCCGCTACGTCGGGGCGCGCATCGGCATCCACAACCCCGCGGGCGAGCGGGTGGGCCGCGTCTCGCACGTACGGGCCACCGAGTGGCTGATCGTCAGCGGCCCCCGTCGCGCGGACGTGCGCGCGTGCCTGTCGGAGCCGCCTGCGCGCGGCGCGCGGAGGCCCGCACGGCGTCCGCGATGAGCGCGCGCCCGTCGTCGCCGAGGTCGAGCTGTCCGAGCCACCGGCCCTGCCGGTCGACCGGCAGGACGGCGACCTCCCGCTGATCGCGCAGCGCCCGCGCGAGGGCGCGCCGGCGGTCGTCCTCGAACCAGAACCGGATCCCCCGGGCGCCTCGGGCAGGGGCGGACCGGCCGGGAAGCCGAGCTCCAGGTCGGGACGGCAGGGGCCGCGCGGGACCATGCCGTGACCGACCGTCGCCACCACGACGACCTCCGCGCCCCGGCGGCCGCCGCGCGCCGGCCGCGCCGGCCCGCCGCAGCCCGCCTCGCACGCCCACTCGCGCACCGAGAAAGCCGCTCGGGGCCGGGTCGTGGGTGCGCCACTTGGGGGCGGCCTCGGCGCGACGGCGGTCGGCCGTGGCCGGGGACAGGCCGACGCCGTCCACGCGCAAGGGCCGGCCGATCGCGGCGTCGCCCCGCACGAGATCGAGGGCGGCGTCGGCGCCGAGGCGGCCCACCAGCGACCGGGCGTCCGCGACGCCGAGGTCGAGCGTCATGGCGACGGCGGGGTCGCCCACCAGGGCGAGCACCACGCGCCGCTGCCCGCCGGGCGCGGGCGGGGGCCGGTCGGCATCCCGACGGCCGGGCCGGCCGTCAGGGGGCCGGGGCGAGCTCCTCGACGGGCTCCTCGGCACCGTCCGGCAGGATCCGTCGGGCGGTGCGCCCCGGCAGGGCGCGGATCAGGCGCGGCGGGGCGTCGTCGCGGATGTGCACCGCGGCGTCGTCGTCCACGGCCAGGGTCGGCGGCATGACGCCGCGGTCGACGAGGTCGCGCAGCACGACCAGGCGCCCCGGGTCGCTGTCGGCGTGGGGGCAGAGCCCGCCCTCCAGCAGGCCGAGCCCGGCCACCGGCGCGAACGACGGGCCGAGCGAGTTGGTCAACCCGGCGTCGAACCAGCAGATGGCGCCCGCGCTGACACCGGCGAGCACCACGCCGCGCTCCCACGCCTCGCGCAGCACCGGCCCGAGGCCGTGCGCCCGCCACACGGCCATCAGGTTCGCGCTGCTGCCGCCCCCCACGTAGATCACGTCCTGGGCGAGGACGGTCTCGGCGACCCCCTCGGGGTGGGGCCGGAAGAGCGCCAGGTGCGTCGGCCGGCAGGGGACGCGGGAGAAGAACTCGTGGAAGCGCGCGATCAGCCAGTCGGAGTCGCCGCTCGCCGTGGGCAGGAGCAGCACCCGCGGGCGCTCGACGCCGGCGAGTCCGAGGATGTGGTCCTCGACGATGCCGGCGGGGTCCCCGGACGACCACCCGCCGCCGCCGCAGGCGACGATGTTGCGCGTCATCGCCACCAGGTTACGGCACCCCGGGCTGTACGCCGGGCCAGCGCTCCGGCCGGGATTCTGTGCGCCGGTACGTGCACACGGAGGCCCCCCGGGCCCCATCATCCGCGCCATGCTGGCTCGCGCGGCGGCACGGGCACGACCCCACGGCCCACGACGGCCGCGGCAGATCGTGGCCCTCGGGGGCGGCGGGTTCACCGAGGAGCCCGACAATCCGGCCCTCGACCACTACGTGCTCGACGCCACGGGGATCGAGCGGCCGCGGATCTGCTTCCTGCCGACCGCCGGCGGCGACAACAGCAGCTACGTGGTCAAGTTCTACAACGCCTTCTCGGGCGGCCACTGCGTGCCGACGCACCTGCCGCTGTTCAATCGCCAGGTCGACGACGTGCGCGCGGTGCTGCTCGCCCAGGACGTGATCTACGTCGGCGGCGGCAACACGGTCAACCTGCTGGCGGTGTGGCGGGCCCAGGGCATCGACCGGGTGCTGCGCGAGGCGTGGGAGCGGGGCGTCGTGCTCGCCGGGCTGTGCGCCGGCTCGATGTGCTGGTTCGAGGGCGGGGTGACGGCGTCGTTCGGCAGGACGATGGCCCCGCTGCGCGAGGGGCTGGGGTTGCTCCCGGGCACCAACTGCCCGCACTACCGGCAGCGACGGGACGCGTACCTCGACGCGATGCGGGGCGGGCTGGCACCGGGCCTCGCCGCCGACGACGGCGTCGCGCTGCACTTCGTCGACCGCCGTCTGGCGGCCGTCGTGTCGTCGCGCCCGGACCGTAGCGCGTACCGCGTCGGCATCGCCGGCGACCGGATCGTCGAGGCCCCGCTGCGGCCGGTGGTGCTGGAGCCGGGGCAGGGATCATCGGCCGCCCGGCGCGCGGCCGGCGGCGAGGAGGCCCGCCCGGCGCTCGCCGCGGCGCGCTAGGCGCCGCGACGAGCCGGGCCGGTCAACAGCCTCGGGGTACTACTTCAGGCGGAAGGTGATACGACCGCGGTTGAGGTCGTAGGGCGACAGCTCCACCTTCACCCGGTCGCCCGGGTTGATGCGGATCCGGAAGCGGCGGAGCTTGCCGGCCATGTGGGCCAGCACCTCGTGCTCGTTGTCCAGAACCACGCGGAACATGGTGTTGGGCAGGGCCTCGGTGACCTCGCCCTCCACCTCGATCGCCTCTTCCTTCTGCTTCGTCGCCAGAACTTCTCCTCTCAGTGAGACCGGGGGGTCTCGGAGTGCTAGAGCGCCTGGACGCTCGACGCCTGCGGGCCCTTCTGGCCCTCGGTGGCCTCGTAGCTGACCCTCTGGCCCTCTTCGAGGTTGCGGTATCCGCTTCCCTGGATCTCCGAGAAGTGCACGAACAGGTCCTTACCGCCATCGTCCGGCGTGATGAAGCCGTAGCCCTTCTCGGACGAGAACCACTTGACGACACCCTCAGCCATTGATCTTCCTTCGTTTAGGCGCACGACCGGCTCCGGTGGAGCCGAGCAGATGGTACCTCACGACGCCACGGCGGTGAGTGTGGCCCTCATCACCGTCAGGGCGGCGCGCATCGCGGACCGCTCCACGACCAGCAGGGAGGCGTTCGCGACGGCGCGGACCGGACCGTCGAGCGGGTCGGCGCCCCGGAGGGCGTTCGAGAGGAAGCGGATCGGGATGTCGTGGGTGACGACCAGCGTCGACCCGGGTGCGTCCTCCAGCAGCAGCGCGAAGCCGGCGGTGTACCGGCGGAGCGCGTCGACGCGGCTCTCGCCGCCCTCGGGGCGCTCGTCGGGGCCGCGCGTGGCGCGCCACTCCCGGTAGGCGTCCCGCCCGGCCCCCTCGAACTCGCCAAGGCGCACATCGTCGAGCAGCGGGTACTCCCGGCGCGGCACATCGCGCCCCTCGAGCAGGATGTCGAGGGTCTGGACGGTCCGGCCGAACCGGGTGTGGACGGCGAGGTCGAGCGGCAGCGCGTCGATCCGCGGCCGCAGCGCCCGCACCTGCGCCACCCCGTCCGCGTCGAGGGGCACGGCGACCGCGGGGTCACCGTTCAGCCGGTGCTCGACGTTGTAGGCCGAGCGGCCGTGACGGACCAGCGCGAACGCGTCGGAGGATTGCACCGGGGCAGCCTACGACGGGCGCCGCAGCCGGCGCCACGCGCGACGGGCGACGTTTCGACGCGGAGGGGGCGCGGCACTAGAGTGGGAGCGTGATCAACCGTCGCCAGGCCGTCATCGGATACGCCACCTATCGCCTCGCCCGCCGGTTCGCATGGGCCGCGGCGGGACGGCGGCTGGACGACCTGCGCCGCGAGCCCCGCGCCGACGAGGGAGGATTCATGTTCAGGAACAGCAAGGGCACGGCATCCGTGGCCGCGGATCGCGCCTCGGCCCTGGTCGAGACGGTGCGGCCGATCATCACCAAGGCCATGAACGACCCGGAGCTGCACGAGGCGCTGCGCCAGGCGTTCGCCACGGGCAGGCAGGTCCAGGGCGAGATCAGCGGCAAGCCGCCGTCGAAGGCCGCGAGGAAGCTCGCGAAGGACCGCCGCCTGCAGAAGCGGGTCGAGGCCTCGGCGACGGACCTCCAGAAGGCCGTCAGCCACCTGGTCGAGCAGCCGAAGAAGAAGGGCCGCGTGCGCCGCACGATCGGCCGCATCGCCGTCGTGGGCGCCGCTGCGGGCGCGGTCGTGGTGGTGCTGCGGAAGGTCCGGGGCGGTGGCGGCGGCGACCTCCCGAGCTGAGCCCGGGGGCGCCTTCCCGGTCTTCCTCGAGATGGGCCTCGGGGTGGACCTGGTCGGTGAGGACGCGACCAAGGCGGCCCGCAGGGCGGTGCGCGAGGCGATCGGGCGCACCTCCCTGCCGGGCCTGCGCGCGCTCATCCCGAGCGGCGACCGCGCCGACATGCGCGTCGAGGCGACGGTGGCCGTGCCGGGGCACGAGTCGGTCGATCGCGACGCGGTCGCGGCGGAGTTCCCCTATGGCCGGGTGACGGTCGTGCCCGTCGAGGGCGGGCTGCGCACGCCGAACGGCACGGGGGCCGGACCCGGCGAGGACCACATGATCTGCTGCGTGGCGGTGGTGCGGGTCGGCTGGTAGCCGGGGCGCCCGGGCGCGGCGGGCGCTAGCGTCGGCGTCCGTGCCCGGCGACGCCACCCCCGCCCTCTCCTGCTCCGGCGTCGTCAAGGTCTTCGGCGCCGGCGTGACGGCGCTCGACGGCCTGGCGCTCGAGGTGCCCGCCGGGTCGTTCTTCGGCCTGCTGGGGCCGAACGGCGCCGGCAAGACGACCCTCATCCGCAGCGTCGTCGGCCTCACCCGGCCCGACGGCGGCGAGATCGGCGTCTTCGGGACATCGGCATGGGGCTCGGGATCGGCGGTCGCCCGGCAGGCCATCGGCTACGCGCCGCAGGACGTGGCGCTCGACCGCTTCGTGCCGGTGCGCGAGCTGCTCGCCCTGCACGGCCGCTACTTCGGGATGTCGCGGGCGGACGCCCGGGAGCGCGCCGACGAGATGCTCGCCGCGTTCGACCTGACCGCCAAGGCGGGCTCCTACGCGCACCTGCTCTCGGGCGGGATGCGCCGGCGCCTGCTCCTGGCCCGCGCGCTGCTGCACCGGCCACGCCTCGTGATCCTCGACGAGCCCACGGCGGGCGTCGACCTCGAACTGCGCCACGACCTCTGGGCCTACATCCGCCGGCTCCATGCCGACGGCACGACGATCCTGCTCACCACGCACTACATCGAGGAGGCGGAGGCGCTCTGCGAGCGCGTCGCGTTCATCCGCGGCGGCCGGATCGTTGCCGAGGGGGCGCCGACGGCGCTGCGCGCCCGATACGCGGCCCCGCGCCTCGAGGACGTCTACCTGCAGCTGGTGGGCCGGTGACCACGGCCGAGATCCGGCGGGCGCGCAGGCGCGGGGTGGGCGCGCTGTCCGAGCGCGAGGTGCTGCGGGTGCTGCGCCTCTGGAACCAGACGATCGCGCCGCCGGTCGTCGCCGCCGTCCTCTTCATCGTGGTCTTCGGGGTGGCGCTCGGCGACCGCATCCCCGTCATCGACGGCGTCTCCTACGAGGAGTTCATCGTCCCCGGGCTCGTCCTGATGGGCGTCGCCATCTCGGCCTTCGGCAACAACGCCACCTCGATCTTCCAGGCGCGCAACGACGGCTTCATCGAGGATCCCGTGTCGAGCCCGATGACCCCGGGGCTGCTGCTGGCCGGCTACCTGGCGGGCGGGGTGGTGCGCAGCCTGCTGATCGGCGTCCTGACCCTCGCGGCCGCGCGGGTCTTCGTCGCCTACCCGGTCGAGCACCCGTGGACGCTCGCGGCCGCGCTGGTCGGCACGAGCCTCGCCTTCGCGTCGCTCGGCACGGTGGTCGGCCTGCACTCCACCGGCTGGGACCAGCAGAACGTGGTCGGCAACCTCGTGATCCAGCCGCTCGTCTTCCTGGGCGGCGTCTTCTACTCGATCGACGGCCTCCAGGAGCCGTGGGCCGCCCTGACCCACGCCAACCCGATCTTCTACATGGTGGTCGCGGCCCGGCACGGGATGCTCGGCGACTCCGAGGTGCCCGTCGCGCTGTCGCTCGGGGTCACCCTGGTCCTGGGGGTCGCCCTCACCGCCTGGGCCTGGTGGACGGTGCGCCGGGGGGTCGGCATCCGCACCTGACGGAGCGTGCGTAGGATCGCCGACCAATGGACCCCGGCGAGATCCTGCGCGACACCGCGCGCCTCTACCGCGCCCACTGGCGGCCGCTGATCACCATCGCCGCCGCCGTCTACGTGCCGGTCGCGGCGGTCGGCGCGCTGATCGGGGGGACGTGGCCGGGCTTCGCGGTCGCGACGCTCCTCAACATGGCCGCGATCTTCCTCGTGCAGGGCGCGGTCACGGTCGCGGTGGCGCGCATCCGCGAGGGCGCCGGGGAGATCGACCTCTCGGAGACCCTCGCGAAGGCCGCCGAGCGCCTGGTGCCCCTCAGCGTCGCGGGGGTCCTGGCGACGCTCGGCATCGTCCTCGGGCTGCTGGCGCTGATCGTGCCGGGGCTGGTGCTGCTCACCTGGTGGCTGGTGATCTCGCCCGTGATCATGCTCGAGGACCCGGCGGTCGCGCCTGCCTTCAGCCGCAGCCGCCGGCTCGTCCACGGCCACGCGTGGCCGGCGTTCGGGGTGGTGGTGCTGACCCTCCTGGTGCTGCTGGCGCTCAACGTGGCCCTGGCGCTCGCGCTCAGCCCGCTGCACCCCGCCGCGGCCGCCTTCCTCACGACGGTGATCGGCAGCACCCTGGCGGCGCCGTTCGCGGGCGTCGCCTGGACGCTGACCTACTTCCGCCTGCGCGCCCTGCAGCCCGGCTACACTGCCGCGCCGTGAGGCGAATCCCGGTCATCATTGCCGGCCTGGCGCTGGTGGCGGCCCTGCTCGCGGCCGGCTGCGGCGGCGACTCGGACGACGGCGCGGCCGACGCCCCGGCGGCGAGCGCGCCCGCCGAGGTCGTGACGAACTTCGCGGGGGACGTCTGCTCGGCCGCGGAGCCCGACCCCGAGCCCCAGCCGGCGACCTACCCGGCGCCGCCGCCGATGACGATCGACCCGGCGACCTCGTACACGGCGACCCTCGAGACCTCCTGCGGCGAGATCGTCATCGCGCTCGACGCCGAGGCCGCGCCCGAGACGGTCAACAACTTCGTCTTCCTGGCGCGCGAGGGCTTCTACGACGGGCTCACCTTCCACCGCGTGGTGACGGGCTTCGTCATCCAGGGCGGCGACCCGGAGGGCGACGGGCGCGGCGGCCCGGGCTACGCCTTCCCGGACGAGCTGCCCGATGACGGCTACCCGGCCGGCTCGGTGGCGATGGCGAACTCCGGCCCCGACACCAACGGCTCCCAGTTCTTCATCGTGACCGGCGAGGCGCCGCTGCCGAACGCGTACTCCAAGTTCGGCCGGGTGACCGAGGGGCTCGACGTCGCGCGCGCCATCGAGGCGTTCGCCGACCCGTCCGCGGATCCCGGCGACCCCTCGGCGCAGACCCCGGCGAACCCTGTCTACATCTACTCGGTGACCATCACCGAGGGGTGAGCGCCGCTATTCGGACCACTCGCCCTCGGCGACGGGCGGTCCGTGGCGGTTGAGCAGCTCGGCGGGCATCAGGAACCGCCGCGCCCCGTCGCCGGGGGCGCGCTCGTAGGCCGCGGCCACGTCCTCGGGGACGTCGACCGCGAAGACCACCCAGTCGCGCTCCTCGCCCGCCGACGGCGGGCGGTCGGAGACCCAGACCCCCGGCTCGGGGGCGCCGCCCGCGTGGTCGCGGAAGCCGCGCGCCTGGATGGCGAGCGCCTCGTCGTAGCCGCTCGCGTGGAACACCCGCATGCGGCGGGCGGGGCGCCGCCCGGCCGATGCCTCGTCGCCGGGCTCGCTGGTCGCCGTGTCGTGCTCCAGGTCGACGACCACGTGGGTGACGGGGACCGGGTAGCGCTCCCGCGCCCGGCGCACCACCTGGCGCTCCAGCCAGTTCGAGCGCGCGTGGGGGTGGGTCGAGATGACCACCTCGTCGGGGCGGACGACGCGGAAGGCGTCGTCGAGCGCCTGGAGGGGGTCGGCGTCGCCGAGCTGGCCCCGCGCGTCGAGCCCGGCGGCGCGCAGCGCGGCGACCGAGGCCTCCAGCCGCTCGGCCGCCTCGGCCTGGCGCCGCTCCAGATCGGTGGTCAGCCAGTGCTCCAGCCGCGAGCGGGCGAGCGCGGGCGCGACGACGAGCACGTCGGCCGCCTCCCCGCCCCGGTACGCGACCTCCGAGACGACCCCCGGCGCGGCGCAGGTCTCGTTGGCGATGACCAGGATCCTGCGGGGCCGTGCCCCGGGATCGACCGACGGGGACATGGGCCGACTCTAGACCCGCCGGCGCCCGGCGCGCCACCCCCGGATGGGGCCTCCCGCGGCCGGGCCGAGGGGTAGACTGGACGGCATGGGACGCACGCACACGGTCGATGACTACCTCGAGGCGATCTACTTCCTCGCGACCCCGGTCGGCGAGTACGGGCCGATCGTCAAGGAGGCGCCGGTGCCGGCGGCACGGGTGGCCGAGATGCTCAGCGTCACGCCGCCGACGGCGAGCGAGATGCTCAAGCGCCTCGAGAGCGAGGGGCTCGTCGAGCGCGGGCCGCGCAAGGGGCCCCTGCTCACCAAGCGCGGTCGCGAGCAGGCCGAGAAGGTTGTGCGCCACCACCGCATCATCGAGCGCTTCCTCACCGACTTCATGGGGTACACGCCGGCCGAGTCGCACGTGCACGCCGACGAGATCGGCGAGGCCTTCTCCGACGATATGGTCGAGCGGCTCGCGGTGCAGCTCGGCCAGCCCGACCGGTGCCCCCACGGGTGGCCGGTGGACACGACGCACGAGCAGGAGGAGAACCGCGACCTGCGCGCGCTGTCGCAGATCGAGGCGGGCCCCGTCCGCATCGTCCGGCTCGCCGAGCACGACGGCGACCTGCTGCACTGGTTCTACGACCAGGGCCTCGTGCCGGGCACGGAGCTGACGGTGCTCCACGCCGACCCCGCGGCCGGCCAGCTGACGATCGAGATCGACGGATCCGAGCGGGCGATCGGCGAACGGGCCGCCGCCGGCCTGTACGTCCTCCCCGGATAGGGCCGGCCGTCAGGTCACCCGGGGGCGACGTCCGTCCCGGGACCGGGTAAGGTGGACCGAATGCGCGCCCGTCCGGCACCCTCTCCCGACACCCGGGGCGAGCCGCAGCCCGCATCGGAGGCCGTCAGCGTCCGCGGCGTGTCCAAGGCGTTCGGCGCCACGCCGGTGCTGCGCGGCGTCGACCTCCGTGTCGAGGCGGGCAGCCTGCTGGCGCTGCTCGGCCCGAGCGGCTGCGGCAAGACCACCCTGCTGCGCGTGGTGGCGGGCCTCGAGCGCGCCGACGCCGGCGAGGTGCGCGTGGGGGACCGCCTGCTCGCCGGGCCGGACGCCTTCACCCCGCCGGAGCGCCGGCGGATCGGCATGGTCTTCCAGGACGGGGCGGTCTTCCCCCACCTGAGCGTCGCGCGCAACGTCGCCTACGGCCTCCCCCGGCGCATGGCGGGACGCGACGCACGCGTCGCCGAGACGCTCGAGCTGGTGGGCCTCGGGGGCTTCGGCGACCGCGCGCCGAGCACCCTGTCGGGCGGCCAGCTCCAGCGCGTCGCGCTCGCCCGCGCGCTGGCGCCGCGCCCGTCGGTGATCCTGCTCGACGAGCCGTTCTCGAGCCTCGACGCCCCGCTGCGCGCCGAGCTCCGGGTGGAGGTGCGGCGCATGCTGTCGGCGATCGACGCCACCGCGCTGTTCGTGACGCACGACCAGGAGGAGGCCTTCGTCGTGGGTGACGAGGTCGCGCTCATGTCCGAGGGCGTCGTGGTGCAGCAGGGGACGCCGACCAGCCTCTACGAGCTCCCCGCGACGCGCGCCGTCGCGGAGTTCATCGGCGACGCGAACTTCGTCGCCGGCGAGGCGCACGGCGGCGAGGCCGACACGCCGATCGGCCCGGTGCCGGTGCTGGCGGGCGACGGCCCGGTCGAGGTGATGGTGCGGCCGGAGCGGCTGGTCGTGACCCCGGGCGACGTGGGCTCGGTGGAGGGCATCGAGTACTACGGGCACGACGCCGTCTACCGGGTGCGCCTCGACGAGGGCACGGTGCTGCGCTCCCGGGTGATCGGCGCCCCGGCGCTCGGCGCAGGGGACCGCGTGGACGTGGGGTTCACCGGGCCGGCGACGGTCGCCTATCCCGCCCCCCGCGCCGTCGCCGCGGCGACCCCCGTCGGCTGACGCGTCGTCGGACGGTCGTCCCCTTCATCGAAGGTGACCCTTATATCCAACGGCGGTTGACCTTACACTGCGGTCGTCCCGCGGCCGTGCGGGCCGACCGACAGGGGAGGATCCGGGGTGAGGCGCGCGATCGCGGTGGTGGTGCTGGTGGTGCTCGGGGCCCTCGTGGCGCTCGCCGCCACGGGGTGCGGGGGCGATGACGATTCGCTGACCGTGTACACGGGGCGCACCGAGAGCCTGGTCGGCCCGCTGATCGAGCGGTTCCAGGACGAGACCGGCATCGCCGTCGATGTCCGCTACGGCGACACCAACGACCTCGCGCTCCTGATCGGCACCGAGGGCGACCGCTCGCCCGCCGACGTCTACTGGGGCCAGAGCCCCGGCGCCACGGCGTACCTGGCCGGGCGGGACCTGCTCGCCCCGCTGCCCGCCGCGACCCTCGCCACGGTCGCCCCGGGCTTCGAGGACCCCGACGGCCTGTGGGTCGGCACCAGCGGGCGCGAGCGCACGCTCGTCTACGACAGCTCCTCGGTCGAGGAGTCCGAGCTGCCCGACTCGGTCTTCGACCTGACGCAGCCGCAGTACCGGGGCCGGGTGGCGCTCGCGCCGTCCAACGGCTCGTTCCAGGACTTCATCACCGCGATGCGGACGATCGCCGGCGAGGAGGTCGCCGAGCAGTGGCTGAGCGACATGGTCGCCAACGACGCGCGCACCTACGCGAACAACAACGCGATCGTCGAGGCCGTCGGCCGCGGCGAGGTCGACATGGGCCTGGTCAACCACTACTACAACTACCGCTTCCTGGCGGAGGACCCGAGCCTCCCCAGCCGCAACCACCAGTTCGAGGACGGCGACATCGGCAACCTCGTGATCCCCTCGTCCGTCAGCGTCCTGGCCTCGTCCGACCGGCAGGAGGACGCCCAGGCCTTCGTGGACTTCCTGCTCACCGAGGAGTCGCAGGCCTACTTCGCCGAGGAGACCTTCGAGTACCCGCTGGTGGAGGGCGTGGCGACCGCCGAGGGCGTCCCGCCGCTCAGCTCGCTGCGGCCGCCCGCGGGTGAGCGCGCCGACGAGCTCGGCGACATCGAGGAGACCGGCCGCATGATCGCCGCGAGCGGCCTGAACTGACCGGTCCGGGGCAGGCGCACCGCAGCCGGGGCCTCGCGCTCCGGCTCACGGTGATCCTCCTGGCGGTGCCGTTCGCGGCACCGCTCGCGTACCTGGCGGTGCGCACCGCCGAGGAGGGCGGGGCCGCCGGCATCCTCGGCGACGCCGCCCTGCTCGGCCCCCTCGGCCGCAGCCTGCTGCTGGCGACGACGGTCGCGGCGGCGGCGGCCGTGCTCGGCACCCTCGCCGCCTGGCTCGTGATGCGCACCGACCTGCCGGGCCGCCGCGCCCTGCGCCTCGTGCTGCCGCTGCCCCTCGTGCTGCCCTCCTTCATCGGGGCCTTCGCGCTGGTCGCCGCCTTCGCCCCCGGCGGGCTGGTGGAGCGGGTGCTGGGCATCGACGGCCTGCCGGGCGTCAACGGCTTCGCGGGCGCGTTCACGGTGCTCACGCTCCTGACCTACCCCTACGTCTACCTGCCGGTGGCCGCCCGCCTGCGCCAGCTGCCCCCCGCGATGGAGGAGTCCGCGCGCCTTCTCGGGGCCACCCCGGCGGCGACCTTCCGCACCGTGGTCCTCCCGCAGGCCCGCACCGCCGTCGCCGGCGGCGCGCTGCTGGTGTTCCTCTACGTCCTCGCCGACTTCGGCGCCGTCCAGCTGCTGCGGTACGACACCCTGACGCGGGCGATCTACGCCAACCGCCTGATCGACCCGGCCGTGGCGGCCACGCTGAGCCTGGCGCTGGGCATCCTGGCGATCGTGGTGGTCGCCGCCCAGCGCCGGCTGGCCGGCCCGGCGGCGCGGGACGTGCGGCGTGGCGGGCGGCCCCTGATGGTCGCCCTCGGGCGCTGGCGGGCGGCCGCCCTCGGGTTCGTCGCGCTGCTGCTCGGCCTCTCGCTGGTGGCCCCCCTGGTGGTGCTCGGCTACTGGGCCATCCGCGGAGCCTCGGAGGGGTCGAGCCGCCCGAACTCGCTGGTCTCCGACCCCGGGCGCCTGATCGAGCCGGCCGTCAACACCTCGGTGGCGAGCGCGATGGCGGCGGCGGTCGCCGTGCTGGTCGTGCTGCCCGCGGCCTTCCTCGGGGTGCGCCACCGCACCCGGGTGGGCAGCGGCGCCGACGCCCTGATCACCGGCGGGTTCGCGCTGCCCGGCATCGTGATCGCGCTGGCGCTGGCCTTCTGGACGCTCAACAGCCCGGGGGCGATCGGCGCCCTGTACCAGACCCTCCCCCTTCTGGTGGGCGCCTACGCCCTCCATTTCGGGGCGCTGGCGCTGGGCCCCGCGCGGGTCGCCGTGGCGAGCGTCCCCGTGCGGCTCGACGACGCCGCCCGCACGCTCGGGCGCAGCCGCCTCGGCCGGCTGTGGAGCATCGACCTGCCGCTCATGCTCCCGGGGCTCCTGGCGGGCGCGGGGCTCGTGCTGCTGTCGGCGATGAAGGAGCTGCCCCTGACCCTGCTGCTCTCGCCGCCCGGGTTCCCCACCCTCGCGACCCGCATCTGGAGCGCCGCCGAGGACGCGTTCTGGGCGGACGCCAGCATCGCGGCCCTGGTCCTGGTCGCGCTGTCGGGCGTGCTGACCTGGCTGCTGGTGGTGCGACGCGCGCAGGCGGTGGCCTGAGCCGTGGCCGCGACGCGCCACGTGCTCTGGCGGGGCACCGACGCGTGGCGATCGGAGGCCTGCGCGGTGACGATCGGGGCGTCCGGCCTGACCGCCGAGGGCGCCCAGCTCGGCTGCGACCCCCTCCCCTACCGCCTCGACTACGCGCTCGACGCCGGCGACGGGTTCCTGACCCGGCGCTTCGAGGCGACGGCGCGCGGCGACGGCTGGGAGCGGCGACTGCTGCTGAGCCGCGACGGGGGCGGGTGGGCGTGCAGTGTCGAGGCCACCGGCGCGCCGGGGCTCGGCACGCCCGGATGCGACCCCGGCGAGCTCGAGGAGGCGGCCGAGGTCGACCTCGGCCTGTCGCCGCTCACCAACACGACCCCGGTGCTGCGCGAGGGCCTCCACCGCGGCCCCGGGTCGCTGGAGCTGGTGGCGGCATGGGTCTCGGTCCCCGAGCTGACGGTGCGGCCCTCGCGCCAGCGGTACGTCCACGCGTCGCCCGGGCGGGTGCGCTACACCGACCTCGGCCTGTTCTCGGGCTTCACGGCCGAGATCGCCCTCGACGACGACGGCCTGGTGGCGCTCTATCCCGGCCTCGCCACCCTCGCCCGCCCGCTCGAGCCGGCCGGGCCGCGCTGACCCCCGCGGGGCGAGGAGACTGTCGCGAGACCAAGGCCGTGCGGTCCGCCGAGCGAAGAGCAAGCACTCCGGATGGCCGCGGCCGCATGCCCATGCCGGTCCGCATGGGCATCGCCGCGGGCGCCGGAGGGCGCCGCTCTGCAGCCGGCGGACGTGCGGCCGACTCTCGCGACAGGCTCCTACTAGGGCAGCGCCCGGGCCAGGTCGGCGCCCCAGGCCTCGGCGCGCTCGGCCTCGCCCGCGTCGAGGTGGTTCTCGCGGTCGACCAGGAAGCTCTCCGGCGGCAGCACCAGCGCGGCGCCGTGGCGCTCCAGCCGCTTCGCGATCCCGCGCGAGGCGCGGCCGGTCACGACCGGGGGGCCGTGCATGCGCGTGTCGAACGCCGCGGCGCGGCAGCCGTCCGGGAGCGCGAGCCCGTCGAACCACTCGCGCAGCCCCGGCCCCTCCGCGTCGGGATCGAGGGTGACCCCGCTGCCGGGCTCCGCGGCCTGCTCGCGGGCGGCCTGACGGGTGCGGCCGCTCGTCATCCCGTGCACGTGGGTCGGCCCCCCGACGACCAGCAGATCGATCCCCGCGAGGGCGTCCGGCGTCGCCTCGGCCACCGATGCCACGCGGGCCTCGCCTGCCGAGCCGAGGCCGAGGGCGACCCGCTCCGCCACGAGGTGCGTGTTGCCGAACATCGACTCGAAGACCACGAGCGCCCGCATCGCACCCTCCTCAGCCGGGTCAGCCGGGCGGGCCGCCGAGGCGTCCGTCGCGCCCGATCGCGCCGAAGCGGGCCTGGCCCCCGCGCATGTGGACCTCGCGCACAACGCCGCGCACGAACTCGCCGCGCTCGCCGGGGTCCATCTCCTCGAGCTGGACCACCTGGGCGGGCGACGCCTCGACGTCCCCCGCGTCCCCCAGCGCGTGCAGCGGGTCGTCGATCAGCGCCTCACGGAAGTCCGGGTCGGCCACGACCCGGGTCCACAACGCGACCCTCGTCGGCTCCATGCCGCAGTCTCGCACGCCCCGGCCGCCCGGGGCCACCCAGGCTCAGAGGGCGAAGATGAAACCCGCGGCCCCGCCGGGATCGGCGGCGACCGCCGGGAGCGCCCCGGCCAGCATGTGCTGGAAGACGCCGGCGCTCTCGCGGAAGAGCCGCGCAAGCGTCTCCGCGGGCGTCGGCTCGGCCGTCACGCCGTTGGCGTGGTCGGTGACGAACCCGACCAGCGCGAACGGCAGGCGCGCCTCCCCGGCGAGGACGGTCTCGGGGCCGCCGGTCTGGCTGACGCAGGTCACCCCCGCCGCCGCGAGCTGGGCGATCTCGCTGCGGGTGTTGAGCCGCGGCCCGTCGACGTGCCCGTAGGTGCCGCCGTCGCGCGCCGCGACGCCCGCGGCCGCGGCGCCTTCGAGCACGCCCGCCCGGACGGCCTCGCCGAACGGCCGCTCGTAGATCCAGTGCCCGCGCCCCGGGATCTGCGGCCCGGTGAAGAGGGTGCAGAGGCTCCCGTCGGCGAGCCGGTTTGACGGGAAGTGCAGGTCGTCGAACACCACGAGCGAGCCGAGCTCCAGGCTGGGGTCGACCGCCCCGCACACCGTCGTCGAGATCAGCGCGCGCGCGCCGGTCGACGCGATGGCGGCCACGTTCACCCGCGGGTCGACCTGGTGCGACAGGCGCGCGTGCCCGCTGCCGTGGCGCGGCACGTGGGCCACCGGGACGCCGGCCAGCACGCCCCGGTGCACGTCGACGGTGCCGTAGGGGGTCTCAACGGCCTCGGTGCGGGCGTCCTCGAGGCCGTTGAGCGCGTAGAGCCCCGTGCCGGTGATGAGGCCGATCGGGGCGGGGCCGGGCACGCGGGGGATCCTACCGGGGGCCCGCGGCCAGGTCGTCGACGTCCCAGCCGGCGAGCGTCGCGCCGGCGAGGTAGGCGCTGTCGAGGAAGGCCCGCACCGCCGCCGCCGGATCGGGCTCGGCGCGCGCGTCCTCGTACATCAGCAGCGCCAGCGAGCCGGTGGGGCCGGTCTCCCACCGGGCGGCCCCGGGGCGCAGCGGCTGCTCGGTCAGGCCGGGCGGCGCCGGGGCGGTGTAGGAGTAGAAGGCCGGGTCCGGGATGCGGTCGTCGCCGGCCCAGATGCCGAACGAGACGACCTCGTGCGAGTAGGCCTCGGCGGTCACCCGGTCGGCGCCCTCGATCGCGGGCGCGCGCCGGCCGCTGAACCGGGTCACCGCGAGGTCGAAGGAGTGCCAGAACAGCTGCACCGGGCTGGTCTTGCCGGTGAACGCCCCGGCGAACTCCGTGAAGACGTCGTGGCTCGCGCGCATCACGGCCCACCACCGCGCCACCGCCTCGGCGTCGTAGGCGCGGTGCCCGTGGTCGTCGGGGAACGCGGGCGAGTCGCCCAGGTCGAACGGCGTCGGGAGGATCGTGCAGCGCACCCCGGCGCCCCCGAGGGCCGCGAACAGCTCGTCGTGGAAGGCCGCGACGCTGAGGCCGTCGTACAGCGGCACCTCGCGCGTGGCGCCCTCGCTGGTGCGGATGACGACCCGGTGCGCGAACAGGTCCATCTCGATCTCCACGTGGCCGGGCCCGCACGGCATCGGCCCGGTGGTGAGCCCGCGCGCACCCACCGCGAGCGTGACGTTCCACCAGTGGTTGCGGTGGGGCATCAGCGCCATCCGCACCTTGCCGACGATCTGGCAGTAGCGGTGGAGCGTCTCCTTGGTGGGTCGCCACTGCGCCAGGGGCAGGGCGGGCCAGCGGTCGGTCGGCGGCATCGGCTCCTCCGGGTCGTGTGGCCCCAAGGATGCCGGTCCGCGCCCCGCCGGGCCCCGACCGCAGCCGGCCCGGGCCCGCCGGGCGCGCGACGGACGGCTCGTCAGCCCTGCGGTGGCCGCCGGTTGCGGGTCGTCATGTTTGGGTCGAGGTACATCCGCTCCTCGACGAGCCGGCCGTCCGAGAGCCGGACGATGGACACGCCGGGCAGCTCGAGCTCCTCGCCCCGGCCCGTCCAGTCGCCCCACGCGCCGGTGTCGTGGCCGCGGCACGTCCACTCGAGGATCGCGCCGTCCCCGGTCTCCGCGTAGGCCCCGGGCTCGACGACGAGGTCGGGCACGGCGTCCATGAACACCGTGACGCCCTCCTCGATCTCCTCGGCGCCCTCGAAGCGCTCGGGCGAGTGGAGGGCCGGGTCGTTGGCGACCATCCAGTGGCGCAGGCCGCCCGGAACGACGTGCGCGGCGACCGCGGCGGGGTCACCCGTGTTCCATGCTGCGGGCGACGCGCATGGGGTTCCCCGCGGACGCGCGCGCCGGGACGGTCCGCACCGGGGCTCAGCCCCGGCGGTCGTCCCGGCGGCGCGACGCGGTCACCGTGTAGGTGGCGTCGCTGCCCGAGAGCAGGAAGTCGGGGTTGACGCACGCCGGCGCACCGCGATGCGCGAACGTGCGCTCCACGCCCGCGCGGCAGATCGGCAGCGGCTCGCGGGCGACCCGGAGCCCCCCGAATCCGGCGGCCGTGCGCTGCAGGCGCTGCAGCCCCTCGAGGTCGACCTCGACGTCGTAGACCCCCTCGGCGCAGCCCACCCAGGTGCGGCCCGCCCGCACGTGCGAGTAGAGGCGGGGGCAGCCGCTCTCGAGGCACCCCGCCGGCTCGACCACGCGCTCGCACGACACCGGGCACAGGCGGCAGGAGCCGGCCCCGGTGTGGGCCTGCACGGCGGCGCCGGAGGCCCTCATCGGATGGGGTGCGCGAGCACGGGCACGCGGGGAGTGAAGCAGAGCGCCGCCGGGGCGTCGACCCGGCGTGCCCACGCCCGGGTCAGACCAGGCAGCGCTCCCCGAACAGGGTCTTGAGCTCGGCCACGAGGCTGCTCGCCCGGGGGTCGACCTTGTACTCGGCGCCCAGGTACAGGCGGCGGCGGCCCTCGGGCGTCTGCACGTCCATCACCACCGCCGCCTCGCCGCGGTGGTCGGTGAGCAGGCGCCGCAGCTCGGTGAGCTCGGTGGTGGCGAGCCGGGCCGCGTCGACCTTCACCACCAGGCGCTCGTCCTCGCCGCCCTCCTCGGGCGTGAAGGCGCTCACCGACTGGGCGACGAGCTTGGTCTCGCCCTCCCCCTTCTGGTCGACCCGCCCCGTGATCAGCACCATCGCGTCGAGGCGCAGCAGCTCGCGGGCCTCGGTCAGCACGGCCGGCACGACGACGACCTCGACCGAGCCCTCGAGGTCATCGACCCGGGCGAACATCATCGGCTCGCCCTTGCGCGTGGTGATCCCCTTGAGCGCGCCGAGCATGCCCCCGATCGTCACGAACTCGCCGTCCGCGCGGTCGGCGAGCGACGCGAGGCCGCAGGTGACGGCGCGCGCGAGCTGGCGCCGGCAGTCCTGGAGCGGGTGGCTCGACACGTACAGGCCGAGCGCCTCCTTCTCGGCCGCCAGCAGCTCGTCCTTGGCCATCTCGCGCGTCGGGATCGGCGGGTCGAGCTCGATGGCCGCCGACGCCTCGCCGCCGCCCATCGCGCCGAACAGCGACTCCTGGCCGGCGGCCAGGTCGTTGCGCCGGCGCGCGGCCTGCGCCACGGCGGCCGGGATCGACTCGAGCATCCCGAGGCGGGTGGCCCCGGTGCAGTCGAGCGCGCCGGCGCGCACCAGGCTCTCCAGGGCGCGCTTGTTGACCTGCGCCTGGTCGACGCGGCGGCAGAAGTCCCAGAGCGACTCGAAGGGGCCGCCGGAGTCGCGCGCGGCGACGATCGCGGCGACGGCGTTCTCGCCGACGCCCTTGGTCGCAGTGAGGCCGAAGCGGATCTCGCGCTCGCCGGTGACCGCGAAGTCGGAGCGGCTGACGTTGACGTCGGGGGGCAGCACCGACAGGCCCATGTCGGTGCAGGCGGCGACGTAGAACGGCACCCGGTCCTTGGTGTCCATCACCGAGCTCAGCAGCGAGGCCATGTACTCGGCCGGGTGGTTCGCCTTGAGGTAGGCCGTGCGGTAGGCGAGCAGTGCGTAGCAGGCCGCGTGGCTCTTGTTGAACGAGTAGTCGCCGGCCGCCTCGCAGAGGCCCCAGAGGCTCTGCGCGACCGGTTTCGCGGTGCCGCTCTCCACGCAGCCGGTGATGAACTCGTCCTTCAGCGAGGCCATCAGGACCTTGTCCTTCTTGCCGACGGCCTTGCGCAGGTCGTCCGCGCGCGAGGGCGAGAACCCGGCGAGCTGCCGGGAGATCGCCATCAGCTGCTCCTGGTAGACCGCCACGCCGTAGGTGGGGCCCGTGATGGCCTCGAGGCGCGGGTCCTCGAAGGTCACCCGGGAGGGGTCGCGCTTGTTGCGCGCGTAGGTGCTGATGAAGGCCATCGGGCCCGGGCGGTACAGCGCGACGAGGGCGATCAGGTCGGCGAACTCGGTGGGCCGCACCTCGCGAAGGGCCTCGCGCATGCCGCTCGACTCGAACTGGAAGACCCCGATCGCGTCGCCGCGGGCGAGCATCGCGTAGGTGCCGGGGTCGTCGAGGGGCACCGTGTCGATGTCGAGCTCGAGCCCCGAGCGGTCGCGGATCAGCTCGAGCGCGCCCTGGATGACGTCCAGGTTGCGCAGGCCGAGGAAGTCCATCTTCAGCAGGCCGAGCGCCTCGACGTCGTGGTCGGGCACCTGGGTGACGACGTTGCCCTCGTCGTCCAGGCGCACCGGCAGGTAGTCGGTGATGTCGCCCGGCGCGATCACGACGCCCGCCGCGTGGACGCCCTCGTTGCGCACCAGGCCCTCGAGCGGGCGCGCCGTGTCGATGATCTGCTTGGTGACCGGGTCGGCGTCGTAGGCCTGCGCCAGTTCCGAGCCCGGCGCCATCGCCTGCTCGAGCTTGATGCCGATCGGCCGCTCGGGCACGAGCTTGGCGATGCGGTCGACCTGCCCGTAGGTGTGGCCGAGCACGCGGCCCGAGTCGCGCACCACGGCGCGGGCGAGCAGCTTGCCGAAGGTGCCGATGCGGGCGACGGCCGACGACCCGTACTTCTCGGTCACGTAGGCGACGACGCGGTCGCGGCCGACGACCGAGAAGTCGGTGTCGATGTCGGGCATGGACTTGCGGCCCGGGTTGAGGAAGCGCTCGAAGAGGAGGTCGTGGGCGAGCGGGTCGATGTCCACGATCCGCAGCGCGTAGGCGACCAGGGAGCCGGCCGCCGAGCCGCGGCCCGGGCCGACGCCGACGCCGTTCTCGCGCGCCCAGCGCATGTAGTCCCAGACGATCAGGAAGTACGAGGCGAAGCCCATCTCGCCGATGACGCCGAGCTCGAAGCGCAGCCGCTCCTCCGCCGCCGCCGGCCACCCGCCCGGGTAGCGGCGGTCGAGGCCCTCGCGGCAGAGCCGCTCGAGGTAGACGCCGGCGTCCTCCCCGCCCGGCACCGGGAAGCGCGGCAGCTTGATGTCGCCGAGCGGGAGGTCGAGGGCCGCGCAGCGCTCGGCGATCTCCACGGACACCGGGAGGGCGTCCACGAAGTCCGGCAGCGCCTGGGCCATCTCCTCCGCGGTCTTGAGGTAGAACTCCTTGGTGTCGAAGCGGAAGCGCTTCGGGTTGCTCAGGACGTCGCGGGTCTGGATCGCCAGCAGGGCCTCGTGGGAGTCGGCGTCCTCGCGGCAGGGGTAGTGGGCGTCGCAGGTGGCGACCATCGGGATGCCGGCGTCCAGCGCGATGCGCTTCAGGTGCTGGTTGATCCCCGTCTGGACGTCGAGCCCCGCGTGCTGGATCTCGACGTAGACGTCGTCGGGGCCGAAGATGCCGCGCAGGGCGTCGAGCTCCGCCCGGGCGCCGTCCAGGTCGTCGCGCTCGAGGCTCTGGCAGACCACGCCCGAGAGGCAGCCCGAGAGGGCGATGATGCCGTCGGCGTGGCGCTCCATCAGCGAGTGCGAGATGCGCGGCTTGCGGTGGTAGCCCTCGAGGTAGCCGGCCGAGCAGAGCTTGATCAGGTTGTAGTAGCCCGTGGTGTTCTCGGCGAGCAGCGTCAGGTGGTTGCGCCGCTCCTTGCCGGGCCGGGCGGTGTGGTCGGGCACCACGTAGGCCTCGAGGCCGACCACCGGGGTGATGCCGCGCTTGGTGGCCTGCCGGTACAGCTCGACCGCGCCGCTCATGACGCCGTGGTCGGTCAGGGCGACCGCGCCCTGCCCCATCGCCTCCACCCGGTCGAGCAGCCGGTCGATCTTGCAGGCCCCGTCCAGGACCGAGTAGTCGGAGTGGACGTGGAGGTGGACGAAGGGCGGAGCGGACGGCATCGACCGGCCCAGGTTCGCACATGCGCTCGGACGTCGCCGGGGGCGTCTCCGCTCGGTGCGGGGACTTCCCGCGGGGTCGTCCGCGGGTCGTCCCCGGGGCACGCGCGCGCCCGCACCCGCGGGCGCGCGCGGCTGCGACTACGCCGCCTCGCGCCCCCGCGCCAGCAGGACGCCCCAGGGCCCGCCGACGGCGAACCAGGTGCCCTCCGGCGACCAGGCGGCGGCCCGGGCGCCGCGCACCCAGCGCACGATCGCGCCGCCCGCGACGACGGCGATCACGTCGTGGCGCCCCTCGCGGGTGTGGTGCGCCATGGCGACGCCGCCCGGCGCCACGGCGATCGGCGCGGAGCCGACGACCTCGGGCGGCGGCGCGGGCTCCGGCAGGCCCGCGGCCGGGTCCTCCGGCGGGCGCTCCTCCGACGAGAGCGTCAGCCCGGGGACGGACCACGCGCGGGCGACGTACGGGCTCACCCCCCGCAGGACCTCCTCGCCGTCGAAGCCGAGCGCGAAGGCCGGCTCGCGCGCCGCCGCGACGACGACGACGCGGCCCACGCCGGCGACCGGCGACGCCTCGTCGAGGCCCACCGCGTCGAGCCCGCCGAAGTCGGGCGCCGGCGAGAGCATCAGGCCCATCGGGGGCTGGGGGCGGCGGCGGCCCGGGCGCCCGGCCTGGGCGAACACCATGCTCACCACGCTCCAGGGCCCCGGGTCGTCCGGGATGATGGGCGGGGGGCCCAGGGGCTTCGTGCTCATCGCTCCTCCTCGAGTGGTGTCAGCCAGGCGCAGCCCCAGTCGCCGCCCACCACGACGCCGTCGCGGGCGGGCGAGGGCGCAAGGACGCGGGCGCCGTCGACCCGTCGCGCGAGCGCGCCGTCCTCGGCGGTGACGAGCGCGGCGCTCGGATCGGGGCCGTCGGGATCGCCGAGCGCCACGAGCGCGCCGTCGGCCGACATCGCCAGGGAGGTCGCGCCGGCCAGCGGGGGGGTCCACCGGGCGAGGGGCGCGGTGGCGCCGGGCTCCCACACGGAGATGGAGCCGTCCTCGTGACGGGCCGCGATCCGCGGGACATCGGCGGCCGCGGCGAGCGCGACGACGGCCGCGCCGTCGAGCGGCGCCGCGCCGGGGGCGACCGGGCCGCCGCCCGCCGCCAGCCAGAGCGTGCCGTCCGCCGCGTAGCAGAGCGCCGGGCCCGACCCGGTGTGGCGCGCGACGGGCGCGTCGTCGCCGACGGCCCACTCCAGCACCTCGCCGTCGCGCACGGCCGCCACGGCGCGCCCGTCGGGCCGGATGGCCGCGGGACCCGGGCCCAGCCCGGCCGCCACGTCGCCGAGACTCGGCAGCACCACGGCGCGCCAGCCGTCGTCGGCGTGGAGGAGGCCGGCGTTGGCGCCCGGCGCGCCCACCGCGGCGTCCACGCCCGGCGGCCGCCGGTCGTGGACGACCTGAACCTGGGGCAGGCGCAGGCTCATGGCCAGGCCGGTGCCGAGGGCGAGAACGAGCTTCCCGCCCGCGACCACGGTGGCCTGGCGCACGGCCACCGGAGCCGCGGCGCGCAGGCGCATCGGACCCGAGTGGGGGCCCTCCGCCGCACCGCCCGCCGGCGCGAGCCGCAGCCCTCGCGCCCCGCGCTCCACCCGGCTGACGGCGGGGACGTCCGACGGGTCGACCGGCAGCATCGGCGGGCCGCCGCGCCTCACCCCTTCTCCCGCGCCTCGGCGATGCGGTGGGCCATGCGGCTCTGGAGCGAGTAGAGCTCGATGAACCCGGGTGCCGCGCCCTGCGAGAACGAGGCGTCGGCGTCGAAGGTCGCCAGGCTGCGGTCGTAGATCGCGTTCGGCGACGAGCGGGTGACCGCGACCGCGGTGCCCTTGTAGAGGCGCATCGTGATCTCGCCCTCGACCTTCCGGTTCACGCGGTCCATGAACGCGTTGAGGTCGGCGAGCAGCGGCTCGTACCAGAGCCCCTCGTAGGCGAGCTGCGCCCACAGCGCGTCGAGCGTCGGCTTGAGGGCGTTCTCGCGCCCGGTGCAGACGAGCTTCTCCAGCTCGCGGTGCGCGTCGAGGATGACGGCGGCGGCGGGCACCTCGTAGAGGTCGCGCACCTTGAGGCCGACCACGCGGTCCTCGATGTGGTCGACGATGCCGACCCCGTTGCGTGACGCGGCCTCGGCGACGCGGCGGATGAGCTCGACCAGCGGCAGCTCCTCGCCGTCGAGCGCGACGGGCAGCCCCTCGCGGAAGCCGATGCGCAGGTCCTCCTCGCGGTCCGGCGCCTTCGTCGGGTGCGTGACGAGCTGGAAGACGTCGTCCGGCGGCGGCTGCTCGAGGTCCTCGATCACCCCGCCCTCGCTGGAGCGCCCCCAGAGGTTGTCGTCGATCGAGTACGGCCGCTCGACCGAGGACGAGATCGGGATGCCGTGCTCGATCGCGTAGGCGATCTCCTCGTCGCGGCCCATCTGCCACTCGCGCACCGGGGCGATCACCTTGAGGTCGGGCGCGAGCGTCGCGATCGTCGCCTCGATCCGGACCTGGTCGTTGCCCTTGCCCGTGCAGCCGTGGGCGATCGTGTCGGCGCCGTGCTCGGCCGCGGCCTCGACGGCCAGCTTGGCGAGGAGCGGGCGCCCGAGCGAGGTGAACAGCGGGTAGCCGCCCTGGTAGCGGGCGTTGGCCCGGATGGCCGGCGCCACGTAGTCGCGGGCGAACTCCTCCTTGGCGTCCACCACGAGGCTCGCCACGGCGCCGAGGTCGAGGGCCTTCTGCCGCACCGCGTCGAAGTCGTCGGCCGGCTGGCCGAGGTCGATGCAGAGGGCGATCACCTCGGCGTCGTACTCGTCCTGGATCCACTTGAGCATCACCGAGGTGTCCAGCCCGCCCGAGTACAGCAGCACGACGCGATGGACCTCGTGCGGCTGCGCGAGGTAGCCCGCGACGGGCGGGGTGGGACGATGCTCGGGCACGGCGTGGCCTCCGGGTGGCTTGGCGGCGACGCAGTCTAGTGCACCACCCCGGGAGTCCCGTGGGGACTCCCGGCTGCATCGCATCGCGATGCAGCGTCCTCGACCTCGGAGATGGGACACCGCCATCGCCGAGGATCTGCGTCCTCGCCTCGCGGGCGATTCGCTCGGGAGTCCCACACGACTCTCCCGCGGTGGTGCACTGGTGCACCACCCCGCGCGTCCCGCGGACACTCACGGGGTGACCGCGGGGTCGAGTGTCGTCGTGGGACGCCGATAAGCTCGGAATGAAGGCCACCACGACCCAGGCACCGCTCCAGCCGATGACGCGCGGCGTCCACTCAAGCCTCCGCGTTCCCGCCGATCTCGCCGTCGTGGGCTTCGTGCGCTCCGCGCTCGCCTGCCTGCTCACCCGCGAGCGCTGGTCCGGCGACGGCGCGGGGCGCGTGCTGCTGGCGTCGACCGAGGCGCTCACCAACGCGATCGAGCACGGCTCGCCGCTCGGGGGCGCCATCGGCGTCGAGATGTCGGTGGCCGAGGGACTGGTGCGCATCCGGGTGACCGACCAGGGCCGGCCGGGCGCCCCCCTGCCCCGGATGCCCTCCGCGCCGCCGCCGGCGGCGAGCACCCGCGGCCGCGGCCTGCTGATCATCGGCCGCCTGGCCGACGAGGTGGAGATCGCCCGCAGCGGCGCCGGCACGGCGATCGCGGTCACGTTCCTGCCGCCCGTGGCACCGGCGGCGCGCGCCGCCTGACGACGAGGCCGCGCCGGCCGTAGCGGCCTCACAGGCGACTCCGACCCCCCTCCGAGGGCGCGGCGCTTCCATGGGCGCATCCGCAGTCCACCCGGGGGGAGGCCCATGAGGATGATCACCGGACGCACCGTGACCGCGGCGATCGCCGCGGTCACGCTCGTGGCGGGCGGCGCCACCGCGTACGCCGCCGCCGACGGCGAGCAGGCCGCGACCACCACCAGCCCCGCCGCGGCGGCCGCCGCGGCCGAGCCGGGGACGACGACCGCGCCCGGCGCGCCGGCGGACGGGGGCGCGACGACGCCCGACGGCACCGCGCCCGGCCAGACGTCGCCCGGCGGCGGGGACTGCCCGTAGCCGCCCCCCGCGGCGGGCCGGGGGCCCTGCGCCCCCGGCCCGCCGCGGCGTCACATCCGCCCCGCCCCGGCGGCGACGACCGCCCCGGCCGCTATCCTGCGCGCCTCCGGAGGACGAGAGGAGGCGAGGGATGCCAGAGCCCACGCCCTCCGTCGACGGCGCGGGCCGCGAGGGCCTCGCCGTGTCGGCGAGGGACGTCGTCAAGCGCTACGGCGCCGGCGACACCGCGGTCGATGCGCTGCGCGGGGTGTCGGTCGACTTCCCACGGGGGCAGTTCGCCGCGGTGATGGGGCCCTCGGGCTCCGGCAAGTCGACCCTGATGAACATCCTCGCCGGCCTGGACACCCCCACCGGCGGCAGCGTGATGATCGACGGCACGGAGATCACCACGCTCAAGGACCGCCAGCTCACCATGCTGCGGCGCGAGAAGGTCGGCTTCGTCTTCCAGTTCTTCAACCTGCTCCCGATGCTCACGGCCGAGGAGAACCTCGAGCTGCCGATGTCCATCGCGGGGCGCTCGATCGATCCGGAGTGGGAGAAGGAGCTGGTGAGCGCGGTGGGCCTGGGCGATCGCCGCCGGCACCGGCCCTCCGAGCTGTCGGGCGGCCAGCAGCAGCGCGTCGCGCTCGCGCGCGGGCTCATCTCGCGCCCCGCCGTCCTCTTCGCCGACGAGCCGACGGGCAACCTCGACTCCGCCACCTCCGAGGAGATGCTGCGCCTGCTGCGGCGCTCCGTCGACGAGTTCGGCCAGACCATCGTGATGGTCACCCACGACGGGCGCGCGGCGACCTTCGCCGACCGCGTCCTGTTCCTGCGCGACGGCGAGATCGTGGAGGACCACGGCCACCTCGAGGCCGACGCGGTCTACGACGTCGTCAAGTCGCTCGAGTAGGGGGAGCCCGTGCTCCGGCTGATCGTCCGCGGGATCATGGCCCGCAAGCTCCGCACCGCGCTCACGTCGATCGCGATCGTGCTGGGCGTCGCCATGGTCGCGGGGACCTTCATCCTCACCGACCAGATCAACAGCGCGTTCGACGACATCTTCGAGACCGGCAACTCGAAGATCGACGCGGTGGTGTCGCGGGAGACCGAGTTCGACTCGTTCGAGGACCCGGCGCCGCCGATGCCGGAGGGCGTCGTGGACCGGGTGGGGGCGGTCGACGGGGTCGCCCTCTCGGTGGGCCAGGTGAGCGCGCAGGGCCAGCTGATCGTGGACGGCGAGCTCGTCCAGTCGCAGGGCGGCGCGCCCGCGATCGTCGTCTCGAACGTGCCGCAGGAGATCAACCCCAGCGTGCCGCTCGAGGGCCGGCTGCCGGAGAACCCCGGCGAGGTGGCGGTCATCAAGGACGTCGCCGATCGCGAGGACCTGCAGGTCGGCCAGCGCGTCGAGCTGGCGACCGCCGTCGGCGCGCGGCCGGTCACCCTGGTCGGCACCTTCCGCTACGGCGACGTCGAGTCGATCGGCGGGGCCACCGTCGTGCTCGTGACGCTCACCGACGCCCAGCGCTGGTTCGAGCGCGAGGGCCAGGTGACGACGGTCTTCGCCAAGGCCGACCAGGGCGTCAGCGAGCAGGAGATCGCCACGCGGATCCGCGCGGCGCTGCCCGCCGGGCTCCAGGTCGAGACCGCCGCCGAGAACGCGCAGGCCCAGTCGGACGACATCGCGGGGGAGATCTCGGGCTTCCTCACCCCCGCCCTGCTGGCGTTCGCCGGCGTTGCGCTGTTCGTCGGCGCCTTCATCATCTTCAACACCTTCTCGATCACCGTGGCCCAGCGCGTCCGCGAGTTCGGGATGATCCGCACCCTGGGCGCCACGCGCGGGCAGGTGATGCGCAACGTCGTCGGCGAGGCCCTGCTGATGGGCATCGTCGCCTCGCTCGTCGGCCTGGCGGCCGGCGTCGGGATCGCGTGGGGGATCCTGCGCCTGTTCGACGCGATCGGGTTCGGCATCCCGGCGGCCGGTATCGAGATCCGCCCGCGCACCGTGATCGCCGCGTTGGTGGTCGGCATCGTGGTGACCGTGGTCGCCGCGGTCGGGCCGGCGCTGCGGGCGACCCGGGTGCCGCCCATCGCGGCGGTGCAGGAGGGGGCGAGCCTCCCGCCGGGGAGGTTCAGCCACTACTCGCCCTACGTCGCGTCAGTCCTCCTGGCCGGCGGCATCGCCCTGTTCGTCTACGGGCTCGCCGGCGGGCTGGGCGCCACCGAGGCACTCCAGGTGCTCGGGCTCGGCGCCGTGCTGGTGTTCCTCGGCGTCGCGATGCTTGCGCGGTTCATCGTGCGCCCTCTGGCGCGCGCAATCGGCGCGCCGATCGAGGCCCTCGCCGGCACCACCGGGCGCCTCGCCCGGGCGAACGCGACGCGCAACACCGCGCGCACCGCGTCGACCGCCGCGGCGCTGATGATCGGCGTGGGCCTCGTCGCCTTCGTCGCGATCTTCGCCGCCGGCCTGAAGGACTCGTTCACGGGCGCGATCGACCGCACCCTCCAGGGCGACCTGATCCTGCAGACCGACAACTTCACGACGTTCCCGGCGGCCGCGGAGGGCGTGGTGCGGGACGCGCAGGGCGTGGAGGCGTACCAGTTCCTGCGCTTCCCCGAGGTGCGGACCGACCCCGGCGGCTCGCAGTTCCTCAACACGATCGACCCGGCCACCGCGGCCCAGGTCTTCGACTTCGACTGGGAGGGCGACGCGTCCGACGCCCTGTTCGCCGAGCTCGGGCGCAGCGGGGCGCTGATCGAGCGCAACCTCGCCGATTCCGCGGGCCTCGAGACCGGGGACCGCTTCACGGTGACGACCAACCGCGGCGAGACGGCCACCTTCACGATGCTCGGCGAGTACCGGGACCCGGTGCTCTTCACCGGGATCACGGTGTCGAACGAGGCCGCCGACGCCCTCGACATCCCGGCCGACCCGACGGTCGGCGTGGTGCTGCTGGCACCGGGCTCCGACGTGGACGCGGTCAAGGATCAGCTCGCGGACCGGATGGCGGTCGACTTCCCGACGGTCAACGTCCAGTCGAACGCGGAGTTCAAGGAGGAGTTCGAGAGCCAGATCGACCAGCTCCTGGCCCTGCTCTACGCGCTCCTGGCGATCAGCCTGATCATCTCGCTGTTCGGCATCGTCAACGCCCTGGTGCTCTCGATCTACGAGCGCACGCGCGAGATCGGGATGCTGCGGGCGATCGGCACCACGCGCCGCCAGATGCGGGCGATCGTGCGCTACGAGAGCATCATCACCGCCGTCATCGGCGGCGTGCTCGGCATCCTGATCGGCGTCCTGTTCGCCTGGGTCCTCACCCGCGGCCTGGCCGACCAGGGGATCGAGTTCACGCTGCCCGTCGGCACGCTGATCGTGTTCCTGGTGCTCGCCGTGCTCGCCGGGGTGCTGGCGGCCGTGCTGCCCGCACGGCGCGCGGCGAGGCTCAAGCCGCTGGACGCGCTGCACTTCGAGTAGGACCGGCCCCCGCGCGGCGCGCGGCGCGCGGCGCGCGGGGGTCCTCCTACAGTCCGCCGAGCACCCTCCGCAGGGCCACGACCAGCGCGTCGAGGTCCTCGCCGTCCACGACCAGCGGCGGCAGCATCCGGATGGTGCGCGCCGAGGTGTTGTTGACGAGGAAGCCCTCGGCCAGCAGCGCCTCGACGGCGTCGGCGGCGCGCGGCAGCGGGAGGTCGATGGCGCACATCAGCCCGCGCCCGCGGGCCTCGGTGGCCAGGCCGTCGACGACCAGCCCCTCCAGGTCGGCGAGGAGCGCGGCGCCCTTCAGCCGCACGTCCTCCTGGAGGGCGCCGTCGGCGAGGACGGCGCACGAGGCGAGTGCGGCCGCGCAGGCGAGCGGGCCGCCCGCGAAGGTCGAGCCGTGGTCGCCCGGCTGGAACACCGCGTCGAACTCCGGCCGGGCGACGATCGCGCCGATCGGCACGCCGCCGCCGAGGCTCTTGGCGAGGCACATCACGTCGGGGACGACGCCGGCCTCCTGGTAGGCGAACAGCGGACCGGTGCGCGAGAGGCCGGTCTGGATCTCGTCGATGATCAACAGCGCGCCGTGGCGGTCGGCCAGCTCGCGGGCGAGGCGGATCATGGGCCCGGGGACGGGGTGCACGCCGCACTCGCCCTGGACGATCTCCAGCACGATGGCGCAGGTGTCGTCGCCCACGGCGGCCTCCAGGCCGGCCATGTCATCGCGCTCGACGTGGCGGACGCCGGGCACGAGGGGGGCGAAAGGCTCCTGCTTGGCCGGCTGGCCGGTGAGCGACAGGGCGCCGTAGGTGCGGCCGTGGAAGCCGTCGACGAGCGCCACGACCCCGGGACGCCCGGCCCCGTGCTTGCGGGCCAGCTTGAGGGCCGCTTCGCTCGCCTCCGCCCCCGAGTTGCAGAAGAAGACGCGCCCCCCCAGCGAGTGGTCGCGGATCCACTCGGCGAGCGCGATCATCGGCTCGGTGTAGTAGAGGTTGGAGACGTTGATCAGGCGGCCCGCCTGCTCGGCGATCGCCGCGACGACGGCCGGGTGGCAGTGCCCGACGTTGTTCATCGAGATCCCGGCCATGCAGTCGACGTAGCGGCGGCCCTCGGCGTCCCACAGCGAGGCGCCCTCCCCGCGCACGAACGCGACCTGCTGGCGGCGGTAGGTCGGCATCAGCGCCGCCGCCTCGCGCTGGACGAGCACCTCGTCGATCACGCCGTCACCTTTGTCCCGATCCCCGTCTCCGTGAAGATCTCGACCAGCACCGAGTGGGGCACGCGCCCGTCCACGATGTGGGCCGCCCCGACCCCCGACTCCAGCGCGTCGGCGACCGCCGCCAGCTTGGGGATCATCCCGGTGCCGACGGCGCCCGAGGCGATGAGGTCCCGCACGTCCCCGAGGCGGCACTCGCTGATCAGCGTGGAGGGGTCGGACACGTCGCGGAAGATCCCGTCGACGTCGGTGAGGAAGATCGCCTTGCGCGCACCGAGCGCGGCCGCCAGCCGGCCCGCCACGGTGTCGGCGTTGATGTTGTAGCTCTGGCCGTCCTCGTCGACGCCCACCGAGGCGACGACGGGGACGAAGTCGCGCAGGCGCTCGAGCACCCGGGGGTCGATCGAGGCGACGCGCCCGACGAAGCCGAGGTCGGTGCCCGGCGAGGAGGCCTTCTCGGCGAGGATCAGCCCGCCGTCGTCGCCGGCGAGCCCCACCGCGGGGGCCCCCGCGACGTGCAGCTGGGCGACGATCTCCTTGTTGATCTTGCCGACGAGCACCATCTTCACGAGCTCCATCGTGGGCGCGTCGGTCACGCGCAGCCCCTGGACGAAGCGCACCTCGAGGCCCAGCCGGTCCGAGTAGCGGGAGATGTCCGGGCCGCCGCCGTGGACGATCACCGGGTTCATGCCGACGAGCTTCAGCAGGGCGACGTCGCGGGCGAACGACGCCTTCAGCTCGGGGGTGGTCATCGCCGCGCCGCCGTACTTGATGACGATCGTCGCGCCGGCGAACTCGCGGATGTAGGGCAGCGCCTCCAGCAGCACCTCGACGCGGGGCTCGAGGTCGGGGCGGCGCTCGGGAGGGGTCACGTGGGGCTCGGTCATCGGCGCGTGATGCTGACACACGGCGCGGCCGTCCGGGCGCGCGCGCGGGGGCGGGACGGCCCCACCGGGACGTGTCAGGCTCCCGCCATCGGCCTCCACCACGGACACGACCACGGCCACGGGCACGGCCACGGCGCCGCGGACGCCCACGCCGAGGGCCGCCGGCGCGACGCCCGGGCCCTCGGCATCGTGCTGGCGCTCACGGCCGGCTTCGCCGTCCTCGAGCTCGTCGGGGGGCTAATCTCCGGGAGCGTCGCCCTGGTCGCCGACGCGGCCCACATGGGCTCCGACGCCGCCGCACTGGCGCTCGCGCTCGGCGCCGTGTGGATCGCCCGGCGGCCCCCGACCACCCGCATGAGCTTCGGCTGGCGCCGCGCCGAGATCCTCGCCGCACTCGTCAACGGCGTGACGCTGGTCGCGATCGGCCTCTGGGTGATGATCGAGGCGGCCCGCCGGATCCCCGACCCCCCCGAGATCGACGCCGTCCCCACCCTGGTGATCGGGCTCGCGGGGCTCGTCGTCAACGTGGTCGGCGCGACCATCCTGTGGCGCTCCGGCGGCGAGAGCCTCAACGTGCGCGCCGCCACGCTCCATGTCCTCGCCGACCTGCTCGGTTCCCTCGGCGTCGTCGTCGCCGCCCTGGCCGTCCTCGGCCCCGGCTGGGAGATCGCCGACCCCATCGCCGGCCTCTTCATCGGCGCACTCGTGCTGCTGGGATCGCGGCGCGTCCTCCGCGAGTCGGTGGCCGTCCTGCTCGAGGCGACGCCCGAGGGGATGGACGCCGACGCCATCGGGCGGGCGATGGCCGCCACGCCGGGGGTGCTCGAGGTCCACGACCTCCACGTCTGGACGATCACCTCCGGCTTCCCCGCCCTGAGCGCCCACGTCCTGGTGGAACGCGACGAGGACTGCCACGCCCGGCGCCGCGACCTCGCCCGCATGCTCGGCGAGGAGTTCGGCATCGAGCACACCACCCTCCAGGTGGAGCACGGCACCGACGAGCCCCACCGCCTCCACGAGGTCCGCCGGGCCTGAGGCCGCCACGCGCGGTGCGCCTCCCCCGCAGGGGTCGTGGCCAAGTGGCCGCGGGGGTCGTGGCCAAGTGGCCGCGGGGGTCGTGGCCAAGTGAATCTGGGGGTCCGGTCCAAGTGGACCTGGGGGTCCGGTCCAAGTGGACCTGGGGGACCGGTCCAAGTGGACCTGGGGGTGCGGTTCAGGTGGACCCGGGCGCCGAAGGCCGTGATCGTGCGGTCGAGGGGGTGATCCAGCCGCGGCATCGTTGCGTAGTTAGCCATGACTAGTTACCGTGCTAGCCGCTGCTGTCCAACCTGCCGGAGGCATCGTTGACGCCCGCGTCGGACGTTCCCGCTCTCGAGCTCACGCACATGACCGTCTCCTACGGTGCCCGCCCCGTGGTGTGGGACGTCGATGCCGCCTTCCCGGCGCGGGCGATGTCGGCGATCGTGGGGCCGAACGGGTCGGGCAAGTCGACGCTCCTGCGGGCGGCGCTCGGGCTGGTGCCGGTCGACGCCGGGCGCTCGGCGGTGTTCGGCGAGCCCGCGAAGGCGGCGATGCGGCGGGTGGCCTACGTGCCCCAGCGCGAGGCGGTCGACTGGGACTTCCCCATCACCGTGCGCGAGGTGGTGGAGATGGGCCGCTACCCGTCGGCCGGCTGGATCCGGCGCCTCGGGCGGGGGGACCGCGCGATCGTCGACGAGTCGCTCGAGCGGGTGGGGATGACGGCGTTCGCCCGGCGCCAGATCGGCCAGCTCTCGGGCGGCCAGCGCCAGCGGGTGTTCGTGGCGCGGGCGCTCGCGCAGCGGGCCGACCTGCTCGTGCTCGACGAGCCCTTCGCCGGCATCGACGCCCGCACCGAGGCCACCCTGCTCGCCCTGCTGGCCGACCTCCGCGACCGCGAGGGCCGGTCGGTGGTGATGGTCCACCACGACCTGCAGACCGTGCGCGACGCGGTCGACCACGTCCTCCTGCTGAACGTCCGCGCGATCGCCTCGGGCCCCGCCGCCGCCACGATGACCCCGGCCAACCTGCGCCGGGCCTACGGCGGCGACCTCGACGAGGGCCAGGACGGCGCGCGGGAGGGCGCCCTGTGGGCTGGCTGATCGACCTCGTCCCCCTCCCCTACACCGACGCCGTCGTCGTGTGGGGGGCGGCGGTGCTGGGGGTCGCGGCGGGCGTGCTCGGGGCCTTCGCGGTCCTGCCGGGGCGCAGCCTGGTGGGCGACGCGCTCGCGCACTCGGCCCTGCCCGGGGTGGCCGTCGCGTTCCTCGTGACGGGCGCCAAGGACCCGGCCTCGCTGCTCGTCGGCGCGGCGATCGCGGGGCTGATCGGCGCCCTGATGATGGTGGGGATCGAGCGCACCAGCCGCATCCGGCCGGACGCCGCGATCGGCGTGGTGCTGTCGAGCTTCTTCTCGCTGGGGGTCGTGCTGCTGACCTACATCGGCAGCACCGGCAACGCGCAGCAGGCGGGCCTGGAGACGTACCTGTTCGGCCAGGCCGCCGGCCTGCTGGAGCGCGACGTGGAGATCATGGCCGTCGTGGCGCTCGCCGCGATCGCGGTCGTCGCGCTCGCCTTCCGCCCCCTGAAGGTCGCGATCTTCGACCGGCAGTTCGCCGCGTCGGCCGGCCTGCCGGTGCGGCTCCTGGAGTTCGCGACCACCGGCCTGCTCGTCGTCGCGATCGTGATCGGCCTCCAGGCGGTCGGCGCGATCCTGATGGTCGCGATGCTGATCGTCCCGACGGTCGCGGCCCGCCAGTTCACCAGCCGCCTCGCCGTGCTCCTGCCCCTCGCGGGCGCGATCGGCGCGGCGGTCGGCGTGACGGGAGCCCTGCTCTCCTCGCGGGCGGAGGTGCCGACGGGGCCGGTGATCGTGCTGACCGGCGTGCTGCTGGTGCTCGCCGCCATCCTGTTCGCCCCGGGCCGGGGCGTCGCGTGGCGCGCGGCCCGGCGCCGGCGCGACCACCGTGCCGCCCGGGCGGGCGGGGTGCTGATCGACCTCGAGACCGCGCTCCACGCGGGCCCGCCCCCGACCGAGGCCGAGCTGGTGCTCGCCAGCGCCCGCCCCCGGGCCGAGGTGCGGCGGGGCCTGCGCGACCTCGATCGCGCCGGCCTGCTGGAGCGCGAGGACGGGCGCCTGCGCCTGAGCGAGCCGGGCGCGGCCGCCGCGCACGCGGCCCTCGAGGGACGGCGGCTCTGGTCGGCGTGGCTGGAGCACGGCTGGCGCCTCGGCATCGCCGACGCCCGCGAGCCCGACCCGCGCGACCTGCGCGGCAGCCTCGGCGACGAGCTGACCGACCGGCTCCTCGCGCTGGCGGCGGAGGACGCCCGGTGAGCGACGCCCTCGCCATCGTCATCACGGCCGGCCTCACGGCGACGGCCTGCTGCCTGCTCGGCCCCTTCCTGGTGCTGCGCCGCGTGGCGCTCATGGGGGACGCCGTCAGCCACGCCGTCCTGCCCGGCATCGTGCTCGCGTTCCTCGTCTTCCAGACCCGCGCACCGCTCGCCGTCATCCTCGGCGCCGCGCTGTTCGCCGTCGTCTGCGTGCTCGGCATCGAGGCCCTGCGCGCCACGGGGCTCGTGGCGAGCGACGCGGCGATCGGGCTCGTCTTCCCTGCGCTGTTCGCGCTCGGCGTGCTCGGGATCCAGCGCTACGCGGACGACATCCACCTCGACCTCGACTCCACGATCTACGGCGAGATCGCCTTCACGCCGTTCCGCACGATGGAGATCCTGGGCGTGCCGTTCGTGCGCTCGGTGGTGATCATGGGCGTGGTCGCGGCGGTCAACCTCCTGCTCGTCGCCCTGCTCTGGAAGGAGCTCAAGGTCACGAGCTTCGACCCCGAGTACGCCCGCACCATCGGCATCCCCCCGCGGTGGCTGTCGCGGCTCCTGCTGATCGCGGTGGCGGTGACCGCCGTGACGGCCTTCGAGTCGGTGGGCGCGATCCTCGTCGTGACCCTCCTGATCGTCCCGGCGGCCGCGGCCTACCTGCTCACCGACCGCCTGGTGGCGATGGTGGCGATCGCCGTGGCCATCGGGTGGGTCAGCGCCGTGGCCGGCTACGCCGGCGCGATCCGCATCGACGCCTCCATCGCGGGGGCCATGGGGCTCGTGGCGGCGATCGTCTTCGCGCTCGCCCTCCTGCTCTCGCCGCGCCACGGCCTGGTCGCGCGCGCCGTGCGCCGCACGCGCCGGCGCCGCGCCCTGGCGGCCGCCGCCGGCGGGGCCCCCGCGTGACCCGGCGCCTCGCCGTCGTCCTGCTGATCGTCGCGGCGCTGGCCGCGCTGGCGGCCGGCTGCGCGGCCGACTCGGCGGGCACCGACGACGTGACCGACCGCACGGTGCGGGTCACCGCGACCACCAACTTCATCACCGACGTGGCGCGGGTCGTCGGCGGCGACCGGGTGGAGGTGACGGGCCTGATGTCGCCGGGCGTCGACCCCCACCTCTACAAGGCGAGCGCCGGCGACGTCGAGGCGCTGCGCGAGGCCGACATCATCTTCTACGGCGGGCTCGAGCTCGAGGGCCGGATGACGGACCTGCTCGACGAGCTGGGCGAGACCCGGCCGACGGTCGCCGTGACGCGGGACATCCCCGAGTCGCAGCTGCTGCGCCCGGCGGAGTTCGAGGGCAAGTTCGACCCGCACGTCTGGTTCAGCGTGCCGATGTGGGAGGAGACGGTGCGCACGGTGGCCGAGGCGTACGCCGAGCGCGACCCGGCCCACGCCGCGGGCTACCGCGAGCGCGGGGCCGCCTACCTGGCGGAGCTCCGCGCCCTCGACGCGGAGGTCCGCGAGCGCCTCGAGGCGGTCCCGGAGCGGTCCCGGGTGCTCGTGACCTCGCACGACGCCTTCGGCTACTTCGGCCGCGAATACGGCTTCGACGTGGTCGCGATCCAGGGGGTCTCGACGCAGACCCAGGCCACCACGGCCGACATCGAGAGGGTCGCCGGCATCATCGCCGACCGCGGCGTCAAGGCCGTCTTCGTGGAGTCGGCCGTCTCGCCCCAGACCATCGAGGCCGTGCTCGCGGCGGCGCGGCGGCGCGGCCAGGACGCCCGCGTCGGCGGGGAGCTCTACGCCGACGCCGCGGGCGACGAGGGGACGCCCGAGGGCACCTACGTCGGCATGGTGCGCCACAACGCGGAGCTGATCGCCGCCGGCCTGCGCTGACGCGCGGGGCGCGACGGGCCCCCGCCCTCTGCCCGAGCCGGGGGCCCCGCCGCACCTGGGGGTGCCTAGTCGGCCTCCCCGGCGGGGGGCTCGCCCAGGTCCCGGCCGTCCTGGCGCACGCGCAGCGCGCCGGACAGGACGAGGGCGAGCAGGGGGACCCCGCCGCCGGCATCGGCCGGTGCGGGGCGGATCGCGTGGGTCGTCTCGGGCGCCATGCGGGCTCCCTGGTGGCGTCACAGGACGGTCCGAGTCTGGAGGGGGCACGCGGCCGCGTGTATCGCCCCGCGGCCAAGAACCGCGGCGCGGGTGCCTACGTGTGGTACTCCGCGTTGATCGTGATGTAGGCGTGCCCGAGGTCCGAGACCCACACCGAGCCGGTCGCCCCGCCGCGGCCGAGGTCGACCTCCAGGTCGTACTCCTCCCGCGCGAGCACGTCGGCGGCCGCCGCGTCGGCGAAGGGCACGCCGTCGACGGCGACCACGGGCTCGCGCACCTCGCCGGGCGCGCCCGCGAGCGCCTGCCCGACCGCCTGCGAGATGCGCCCCCAGTTGGGATCGCGGCCGTGGACGGCGGTCTTCACGAGGGACGACTCCCCCACCGCCCGGGCCACCCGCTCGGCCTCCGCGCCGTCGCGCGCGCCGCGCACGAGCACGCGCACGACGTGCTCGGCACCCTCGCCGTCCTTGACCATCTGGAGCGCGAGCCAGCGGCAGACCGCCGCCAGCCCGGCGGCGAGGCGGTCGCGGTCGTCGCCGGCCAGCGGGGGCCCGTCCCCGCCGGACATCACCAGGAGCGTGTCGGAGGGGCTCATCTGGGCGTCGACGCTGATCCGGTTGAAGCTCTCGGCGGCCGCGACGGCGGTCATCGCCTGGAGGTCGGCCGCGGCGACGTGGGCGTCCGTTGTGACGTAGGCGAGCATCGTCGCCATGTCCGGCCGGATCATCCCGGCGCCCTTGGCCGCCGCGCCGATCGTCACGGTGCCCGAGGAGAGCGGCAGGCGGAACGCCCCGCCCTTCGGGGCGCGGTCGGTGGTGCAGATCGCGCGGCCGAAGTCCGCGCCGCCGTCGGGGCGCAGGGCCGCCGCCGCGGCGTCGATGCCCGCGCCGGCGCGGCCGAGGTCGATGCGGTCGCCGATCGTGCCGGTGCTGCACACCGCCACCTCCTCCGGCGCGAGGGCGAGGTGCGCCGCGGCCCGGGCCGCCATCGCGTGGGCGTCGTCGAGCCCCGGCGAGCCGGTCGCGGCGTTCGCGGTGCCCGCGTTGACCACCACGGCCCGCAGCCGCGAGCGGTCGAGGGTGCGGGTGCGGCGCACCGGCGCGGACGGCAGGGCGCTCGTGGTGTCCACGTAGGCCGATCGCATCTCGCCCACGCCGCGCAGGATGCCCAGGTCGAGGGCGCCGGACGGCTTCAGCCCGCACGCCACGCCCGCCGCCACGAACCCCTCGGGGCTCGTCACCGACCCGCCGGGCAGCGGCGCGAGGCCCTCGGGCGCCCCGATCCAGTCCGCGCGGGCGACCGGCGCGAAGGTCACACGAGGCCCTCGGTCTCGGGCCGGCCGGCCATCAGGTTGAGGTTCTGGACCGCCTGGCCCGCGGCGCCCTTGCCGATGTTGTCGATGACGCCGAAGGCCGTCACCCGCCCGCCGCGCGGGTCGGCCACCGGGTGCACCTGCGCGTAGTTGGTGCGCTGCACGGCGCGCATGCCGGGCGGCGCCTCCACGACCTCCACGAAGGGGTGGCCGGCGTAGAACGCGCGGTAGGCCTCGAGCAGGTCGTCGGGGTGCGGGGCGCCGTCGGTGAGGCGGGCGTAGCAGGTGGACAGCAGCCCGCGGTCGACCGGGACGAGGTGCGGGGTGAAGGTGACCGGCACCCCGAGCTCCTGCTCGATCTCGGGCGCGTGCCGGTGCGAGTAGACCTTGTACGGCGTCACGTTGTCGGTGGCGTGCGAGAAGTGGACCGTCGCGGTGGGCGTGCGCCCGGCGCCGCTCACGCCGCTCTTGGAGTCGATCACCACGTCGGCGACGGCGCCCCGCAGCGGCAGCAGCGCCAGCAGGCTCGCCTCCGGGTAGCAGCCGGGGTTGGCGACCACCCGCGCGCCGCGGATGGCGTCCCGGTAGAGCTCGGGCAGGCCGTAGACCGCCTCGGCGAGCAGGTCGGGGCGCGGGTGGGCGAAGCCGTAGACCGCCGGGTAGAGCGCCGGGTCGCGCAGGCGATGGTCGGCCGAGACGTCGAGCACCCGCGCGCCCCGGTCGACCAGCTCCGACACGAGGGCCGCCGCCTCGGCGTGCGGGTAGGCCACGGCCACCAGGTCGCCGGCCGCCACCGAGGCGACGTCCGGCTCCTCGAGGGTCCGGGTCACGCGATACTCGGGCGCGACGTCCACCAGGCGGCGCCCGGCGTCCCCGCGCGCGGTGATCACGCCGAGCTCCAGGGCCGGGTGGCGGTCGATCAGGGAGGCGAGCTGGGCGCCGGCGAACCCGGCGGCCCCGAACACGTGCACGGTGGTCGCCACGTCAGGACCTCTGCCGGGCGCCGCGGCCGGCCAGGGCGTCGCGCACCCGGGTCACCGCGTCCTCGATCTCGGCGTCGGTGAGGGTGCGGCCCGGGTCGGCCAGGTGCAGGCGCAGGGCCAGCGACACGTGCCCCTCCTCCACCTGCTCGCCGGCGTAGCGGTCGAACACGGTCACGTCGCGCACGAGCGGGCCGCCGGCCGCACGGGCCGCATCCAGCAGGCCCGCCGCCGGGACGTCCTCGGGCACCACCAGCGCAAGGTCCCGCGTGGAGACCGGCACGGTCAGCAGGTCCTCGTAGGTCGGCGGCGGCGGCGCGGCGGCGAGCAGCGCGGCGAGGTCGAGCACGACCGCCGCCACGGGGCCCGTCACGTCGAAGGCCCGCAGCACGAGCGGGTGGACCTCGGCCGCCCACCCCACCGGGCCCTCGCCGGCCACCAGCCGGGCCTGGCGGACCGGGTGGAAGTAGGGCGCCGCGTTGGGCTCGACGCGCGGGCGCACGCCGGCGGCCCGCGCCAGGGAGGTGGCGAGGCCGGTCGCGACGTGGACGTCGACCGGGCGGGGGTCGCCGCGCCAGCCCTCGGCGCCCACCCGCCCGAAGCGCACGGCGGCGAGCCAGGTGCGCTCGTCGGCCAGGCCGTCCTCGCGGGGGGCGTAGGTGCGCCCGATCTCGAACAGGCCGCCGTCCGTGCGCTGGTGCGCCTGGTTGCGCGCGACCGTCCGCAGCAGGCCGGGGAGCATGGAACGGCGCATCACCGCCATCTCGGCGCTCATCGGGTGGTCCATGCGCACGACGTCGCGCCGGGGGTCGTCGGGGGCGAGGCGCAGGGCGTCGGCATCGGCCTCGGGCACCTGCCGGTAGGTGATCGCCTCCGAGAGGCCGAGGTCGGCCGCCAGCCGCGCCAGCCGGCGCTCCAGCGCCTGGGCCGGCGTGAGGCGGCCGGTTCCCACGAGCCGGGGCAGCTCGGCCGGGATGTCGTCGAGCCCGCGGATGCGCCCGACCTCCTCGATCAGGTCGATCTCGCGCGTCAGGTCGGCCGCCCGCTCGAAGGGGATCGTCGCGGTCAGGGCGTCCGGGCCGTCCTCGACCTCCAGGCCGAGGCGCCCGAGGATGCCGACCGCCTCCTCGCGGGGCACGTCGACCCCGAGGATCCGCGGCACGCGGGCGTGGCGCATCGCCACCGGCGAGCGCTCCGGCTCGGGCACGTGGGCGTCCAGGGTCCCCGGCACCATGCGCGCGCCGCACAGCTCCACCAGCAGGCGGCTCGCGATCGCCATCGCCCGCGGGGGCAGGGCGCGCGGCAGCCCCTTCTCGAAGCGCCCGCTCGACTCGGTGCGCAGGCCGAGTGCCAGCGAGGTGTCGAGGATCGTGGGGCCGTCGAAGCTGGCGGCCTCCAGCAGCACGCGGGTGGTGCCCGCCGACACCTCGGCGAACTCGGCGCCGAAGATCCCCGCGATCACGGCGGGCCGCTCGGCGTCGCAGATGGCGAGCATCGACGGGTCGAGCACGCGCTCCTGTCCGTCGAGCGTGGTGATCGGCTCACCCTCGCCGGCGCGCCGCACCACGATCGTGCCGCCCGCCACCCGGTCGAGGTCGAACGCGTGCAGCGGCTGGCCGGTCAGCAGCATCACGTAGTTGGTGACGTCCACGACGTTCGAGATGGCGCGCATGCCGGCGGCCTCCAGGCGCGCCCGCAGCCACGCCGGCGAGGGCCCGACGACCACGTCGGTGAAGACGCGCGCCATGTAGCGCGGGCAGAGGTCCGGCGCCTCGACCACCAGCGTCGCGTGGTCCTCCACGCGCCCGGGGCCCTCGGCGGGCGGATCCGACTCGTCGAGCGGCGCGAGCGGCGCGCCGGTCACGGCGTGGACCTCGCGCGCCACGCCGTGGACCGCGAGGCAGTCCGGCCGGTTGGAGGTGATCTCCAGCTCGAGCACCGTGTCGCCCAGCGGCAGCACGTCGGCGAGCGGCGTGCCGGGCGCCGGGCCCTCGTCGAGGACCAGGATGCCGTCGGACTCCTCGGAGAGGGCGAGCTCGGCCGCCGAGAGGATCATCCCGCGGCTCTCGACGCCCCGGAGCCTCGCGATCCCGAGCGGCTTCGGGGCCCCCGGCAGGAGGGCGCCGGGCAGGGCCACCGCGACGGTCTGGCCGGCCGCGACGTTGGGCGCCCCGCAGACGATGCCCGCGGGCTCGGGCCCGCCGAGGTCGACCGTGCACACCCGCAGCCGGTCGGCGTCCGGGTGGCGGTCGGCCGTGAGGACCCTCCCCACCCGGAACAGGTCCCGGTTGCCGTCGCCGGCGGGGACCCCGACGGCGTGGACCGCCTCGACCAGGGTGCCGCTGCCCGACAGCCGGCGGGCGAGGTCCTCCGGGGCCAGGCCGGGGTCGACGTGGTCCGCGAGCCAGCTCAGCGGCACCCTCACGCGAACTGCTCCAGGAACCTCAGGTCGTTCTCGAAGAACAGGCGCAGGTCGGGCACGCCGAACCGGATCATCGCGATCCGGTCGAGGCCGCAGCCGAAGGCGAAGCCCGTGTAGCGCTCGGAGTCGATGCCCGCGTGCGCGAGCACGTTCGGGTCGACCATCCCGGCGCCGGCGAGCTCCAGCCAGCCCGGGCGGCCGTGCTTGTCGGTGTAGGAGACCTGCACGTCGACCGACGGCTCGGTGAACGGGAAGAAGTGCGGCTGCAGGAGGATCTCGCGGTCGCGGCCGAGCAGCTCGCGGAAGAAGTGGAGCATCGTGCCCTTGAGGTGGGCCATGGTCAGCCCCTCGTCCACCGCCAGGCCCTCCATCTGGTGGAACATCGGGCTGTGGGTCGCGTCGATGTCGTCGCGGCGGTACACGGCCCCGGGGGCGACCAGGTAGATGGGCGGCTCGGAGACCTGCATCTCGCGCACCTGCACCGGCGAGGTCTGCGTGCGCAGCAGGCGGTCGGGGCGGCCCGCGACGTAGAAGGTGTCGCTGGGCGACCGCGAGGGGTGGCCGGCCGGGGTGTTGAGCGCCGTGAAGACGTGCCACTCGGTCTCGACCTCCGGCCCGTCGGCGATCCGGTAGCCGAGGCCGAGGAGGATGTCCTCCATCTCCTGGCGGATCTGCGTGATCGGGTGCAGCGCGCCCAGCGGGTGCGGGTCGCCCGGCAGCGTGACGTCGGTCGTGTCGCGCTCCAGGGCGGCGCCGAGCTCCTCGGCCTCGAGGGCCTCGGTGCGCGCGGCGAGCGCGTCCTCCACGGCCCTCCGCGCGAGGTTGGCGGCCTTGCCGACGCGGCCGCGGTCCTCCGGGGGCAGCCCGCCGATGCCCGCCAGCACGGTGGCCAGGGGGCTGCGGCGCCCGGTGTGCGCGACCCGGGCGGCCTCGAGCTCGGCGAGCGAGCCCGCGGCGGCCACCGCGGCCAGGGCGTCCTGCTGGATCTGCTCGAGGCCGGGATCGCTCATCGGCCGGTCAGGCTATCCGACGCGATCGCCCGCTGGCGCACGATCTCGGCGAGCAGGGCGGCGCCGGCGGCGGCCACGTTGAGCGACTCGGCGCCCTCGGCCTGCGGGATGGTGACCCGCGTCACCGGCCGCCCCTCCCCCAGCTCGGCGAGGGCGGGCCCGAGGCCCGCGCGCTCGGCGCCGAGGGCCAGGACGAGCGGGCCGGTGAGGTCGGCCTCCCAGGGGGGCATGCCGTCGCGGGGCACCGCGGCGAGCACGCCGAAGCCCTCGCGGGTCGCGAGGTCGGCCGGCGCGACGCCCTCGAGGACCGGCAGGGCGAAGGTCGACCCCATGGCGGCGCGCACCGCGCGGGGGTGGAAGGCGTCGGCCGACCCCGGCCCCAGGGCGAGCCAGTCGGCGCCGAGGGCCGCCGCGGTGCGCACCAGCGTGCCGACGTTGCCGGGGTCGGCGACGCCGGCGAGCCATACGCCCAGGGACGGCGGGAAGCGCACGTCGCGGAACGAGCGCACGGGGGGCTGGGGCAGGATGGCGATGACGCGGGGCGCGGCGGCCAGGCCGCTGGCGCCGGCCATGAGCTTCGGCGGCACGCGGTAGCGCTCGGCCAGCCCGTCGGTCGCGCGCAGGCGCGGGTCGTCGGCGGAGAGCCGCTCGTCGTCGAACAGGAGCGCGACGGGCCGCACGCCGTGGGCCAGCGCCGCATCGACCAGGTCCTCGCCCTCGGCGACCAGCAGGCGCCGCTCGCGCCGGACCTTCTTCGTCTGGAGCGCCCGCGCGAGCTGCAGCGCGGGGTTGCGCGGCGAGCTCGCCAGGCGGAGGTGCCGATCAGGCGTTGACCGGCACCCTCTCTCGTGCGGCGCGGGCGCGGTCGCAGAGCGCGCGGAACGCCGCGGGCTCGTGCGTGGCCAGCTCGGCGAGGATCTTGCGGTCGAGCTCGACCTCGGCCAGCTTCAGGCCGTGGATGAACTGGCCGTAGGTGAGGCCGTTCTCGCGCGCGGCGGCGTTGATGCGGGCGATCCACAGGCGGCGGAAGTCGCGCTTGCGCACCCGGCGGTCGCGGTACGCGTACCGGAGCGAGCGCTGGACCTGCTCCTTGGCCCGCTTGTACGAGGAGTGCTTGGTGCCCCAGTAGCCGCTCGCCTGCGCGAGGACCTTGCGGCGCTTCTTGCGGGCGCCGACCGAACGCTTCACACGGGCCATCTCGGGCTACCTCTTCCCCAGCAGACGCTTGACGCCGGGCACCATCTCGGGGGCCAGCTCGGACTCCTTCGAGAGGTGCCGCTGCTCCTTGCCCGACATGTTCTCGAGGTTGTGCCGCATGCCGGCGCGCTGGAAGCGGACCTTGCCCGTCCCGGTGAGACGGAAGCGCTTCGTGGCGGACTTTCGGGACTTCATCTTGGGCATGCGTGATCCTTCGAGGGGCGTCGGGCCGGCCGACAGGTTAGACGACTCGCACCGTCGGTGCGAGGCGGAGGCTAGGGGGTCGGCGCCTCGGCCTCGGCGGGGACGGGCTCCCCGGGAGCGTCCGGGGCGGCGCCCGCGGCCTCCGGGGCGTCCTCGCCGCCGGCGTCCGGCGGCGGGTTCTTCACCGGCGCCAGCATCATCACCATGTTGCGGCCGTCGAGGTTGGGCCGGCTCTCGACGATCGCGAGGTCCTTCAGCTCATCGGCCAGCTTCAGCAGGATCGCCTCGCCCCGCTCGGGGTGCATCAGTTCGCGCCCGCGGAACATGATCGTGATCTTGACCTTGTCCCGGTGGCGGAGGAACCGCACGACGTGCCCCTTCTTGGTGGCGTAGTCGTGGGGGTCGATCTTCGGCCGGAACTTGATCTCCTTGATGGTGATCGTGCTCTGGTGCCGGCGGGCCTGCTTGGCCTTCTGCTCCTGCTCGTACCGCCACTTGCCGTAGTCCATGATCCGGCAGACGGGCGGGCGGGCGTCGGCGGCCACCTCGACGAGGTCGAGCGCGGCGGCGTTCGCGATCTCCTGCGCCCGCGCGAGGGGCACCACGCCGCGGTTCTCGCCGTCGGCGTCGATGAGCCGCACGGACTCCGCACGGATCGCCTCGTTGATCCGGGTCGAGGGGCCGGCGGGCGGACGAGTGTCGGGACCGCGCCTAGGTGGCAAACATCACCCTGACGGCAGTCAGACGAGACCTCCGGCGCACGCGAGCGGACGCGCATCGGCGCGACGGGGCTCGTGTGTGTGCGGGGTGCGGTCCATGGTGTGGTGCTCGCCTCGGCGAGTCGGGAGACAATAGCAACTGGCCCGGCGCGCGTCGGGCACCGGCCGCGCGGGTGGCCCGGCTCACCGGTCCGCCGGCACGACGACGAACTGGCGGAGCGCGAGGTCGCGGTAGGTGACCGGGCCGCGCGGTCCGGGGACGTGGTCGACGTTGATGCCGGTCTCCGGCGCGCCGAGCAGCGCGAAGCCGTCGAGCAGGCGGGTCGTGGCGTTCCAGAACGCGCCGGTACCCGAGTACGACGACAGGAACTCCGCGGCCGCCGCCGCGTCCTCGGTCACGATGCCGGCGGCGAGGCCCGAGGTCTCGGCATCGGCCACCCGGGCGGCCTCGGCCGCGTCGGCGACGGGCGCCAGCGTCACGGTCGCCTCGCGCCCGTCCTCGAGGGCCCACTCGAGGCCCAGCGGGTGGCCGTGCGGCGGCAGCGACGGGTGGACGCCGAGGCGCCGCAGCACCTCCTCCACCCGGGGCACCACGTCGACCCACAGGGGCGCGGCGATCAGGAGCAGGTTGAGGCGGTTGCACACCCCGAGGCGGTCGAGGCTGCGCTCGACCAGCGCCAGAGCGCGCCCGATGTCGGCGGCGTGGTCGATGTAGAGCACGCCGCCGCCCTCCGCGTGGGCGAGGGTGCGCACCCCGTGCGCCGACGCCTCGCGGGCGAGGGAGGCCGTCGTCTCGCCGCTGCCGCGGAGGATGACGAGCGGGATCAGGCGTGGATGGGAGACGAGCGCCCGCGCGGCCTCGCGCTCGGCGGTGCGCACGACCTGGACGGCGTCCGGGTCGAGCCCCGCCTCGGCCATCGCCGGGTGGATGACCTCGTCGTGGAGGGCGACGGCGGACCCGAGGGCCGCCCCGCCGGTGCGCAGCACGCCCGCGTTGCGCGACTTCACGAGCTGCGAGGCGACGTCGACCGTCACGTTCGGGCGCGCCTCGTAGTTGGCGCCCACGACCCCGACGGGGCGCCGGCGCTCCTGGAGCACCAGGCCGTCGGGGAGCTCCCGCGTCGCCACGAGCGCCGGGACGTGCTCCAACCCGGCGAGGGAGGTGATCTGCGCGGCCATGCGCGCCAGGCGCTCCTCGTCGAGGCGCAGCCGGTCGATCATCGGGGCGGCCAGCACGCCCTCGGCCGCGACGAGGTCGGCGCGGTTGGCCTCGAGGACGGCGTCGGCGCGCGCGGTCAGGCGGCCCGCCATCGCGCGGAGGGCGGCGTCGACCACCTCGTCCGACGCGGCGCGCAGGGCGGGGTGCGCCGCACCGGCGGCGCGCCCGGCACGGACGACCTCCCCATGGGGATCGGCGCTCATCGCGGCGCCGACCGCGTCACGATGCGCGCGGCCCGCCGTGGGACGGGCCGCGCGCTCGGAGCCTGCGGGGCCGGAGCCCCTACTTCTTGCCGCCCGCGACCGCCTCCTTGAGGACCGCACCCGGCGTGAAGCGCGGGACCGTGCGGGCCGGGATCTCGACCTTCTTCGACGGGTCCTGCGGGTTGACGCCGGTCCGCGCAGCGCGCTCGGAGACCGAGAACTTGCCGAATCCGGCGAAGGCGACGTCCTCTCCACCCTTGAGAGCCGACTGGATCTCGTCGAGGACGGCCTGGACGGCACGACCCGCCTCGGCGTTGCTCATGCCGGTGTTCGCGGCGACCTTGCTGACGAACTCGGTCTTGTTCACTGCAGACCCCCTGGCTCGTTGTGTGCGGGAGCAGGCTTGCCCGCGCGAGCAACCTAGCAGCGCGAACGGACGAAATCGGCGTCCCCGTGGGCTTTTCGCAGCCCGTCGGCGCCCGGCCGCGCATCCGTGGTCTACCCCCGCCCCGGCAGGGCAAACGCCGGGTCCCCGCCGCCGGGGGGCCGAAAACGGCGCGCACGCGGGGCAAAAGGGCGTCCTGGGCACGCCGGCCGCGCGCGCCGATCGGGCGGCCCTCGCGCGCATGAGCACGTGGGCGGGTGCGGGCCCCGGCGTGGCGCGGGGGCCCGGTGGACGTGGGATCGCGGTGCGACGGGTGCGACGGCGTCCCGCATCCCGAGATGCGGGGCGCCGTGCGGCCCCTCAGCGGCGCACGATGCGCAGCAGCGCGCAGGAGGGCGCGCCGCCGGGGCCGGCGACCACCCGCGTGGTGACGCAGAAGCGCAGCGACGGGGCGGCGACCGAGCGCGGCACGCGCCAGCGCACCGCGTACTCGAGGTCGGAGCGGGCGGGGCCCGCGACCGTGCGCAGGCGCGCGACAACCCGGCGCCCCGCGCGCACGACGAGCTGCTCGCGGGTGCTCTCACCCCGCCCCAGCAGCCGGTACCGCAGGCGGACGACGGCGCCGGGGCGTGCGCGGCCGGAGATCGCGACGACGCGCGGTGCGCTCACCGCCGCCGGCGCGGCCGCGACGCCGACGGGCGCGGCGACCGCGCCGTCGATCCAGGCCGCCACGGCGGCGACGCGCGTGTAGACGCCGGGCCGCCCGGGACGGCCGCAGCCGACGCCCCAGCTCGTGATGCCGATGAGGGTCCCCGCGGCGTCGCGCAGGGGCCCGCCGCTGTCGCCGGCGCAGGTGTCCACGCCGCCGGCCGGGGCGCCGGCGCAGACGGCGAGGGCGCGCCCGTAGGAGGGGCCGAGCATGCGCTCGCACGCGCCCGAGGCGAACACCGTGAGGTCGGCGCCCATCAGCACGGTCGACCCGAGCGTGGCGCGCTCCGAGAGCGTCCCCCAGCCGGCGACCGCCCCCGGCCGGTCGACGTCGGGGTCCTGCCCGGGCCGCGCCAGGGCGGCCGCGGGCGCCGCCGTCGGCCGCGCGAGCAGCAGCACCGCCGCGTCGGGCCCGTCGCCGGGCGAGCGGTAGGACGGGTGGACGCGCACCGCCGCGACCCCGATGCGGTCGCCGGGCGCGGTCAGGTCCTGCGTGCCGGCGACGACCTCGAGCGCGCCCGCGGGGAGGACGCGCCCGTCGTCGCCGATCACGCAGTGCGCCGCCGTCAGCACCGCCGTCGGCGCGACGACCGTCCCGCCGCAGACGGCGGCCCCCGCGGCCGGGTCGCCGCCCGCCGGGATCAGGGCCACCAGCGACGGCCAGGCGCCCGGGGCCGCGGGCGTGCCCCCCACGATGAGCGGGGCGAGGTCGGGCGGGCCGTCGTGGCCGGCGGCGGGCGAGGCGATCGCGACGGCCGCGGCGGCGGCGGCGGCGATCCGGCGGAGGCGGGGGGAGGCGGGCATGGATCGAGGATCCGGGCGGCCCGCCGCCGGGACAAGGGGGGTCGTCAGACACCTCTATGCCCGTTCCCTCCGGGGGTCCCCGTGGGGCGAGGTGCCCGCGTGCCGGCGTCGAACAGAGGGTCCGTGGAGCACCCCGAGCCCCCACTCCCCCGGTCCGCGACCGTCGTCGGAACCGGCGCGATGGGCCCCGAGATCGCCGCCGCCCTCGCCGCGGCGGGCATCCCCGTGACGCTCGCCGGGCGCTCGGACGCCGCCGTGGCCTCCGCGGTGGACCGGGCGCGCGCGTCGTCCCCGGGGGGCGCGCCGGTCGGCGGCGCGCCGATCGGCCCGGGCGCCGTGGCCGACGCCGGCCTGGTCGTCGAGACGATCGCCGAGGACGCCGGCGCCAAGCGCGAGCTGCTCGGGCGCCTCGGCGGATGGGTCGGCGAGGAGACGATCGTCGTCACGAACACCTCGAGCCTGCGGATCGGCGACCTCGCCTCCGCGCTGCCGCGGCCAGGGCGCTTCGCGGGCCTCCACTTCCTGAAGCCCGCGCACCTGACCGCCGTGGTCGAGGTGATCCCCGGGCCCGGGACCGCTCCCGCGACCGTCGCGGCGCTGGAGGCGCTCGCCGCCGCGACGGGCAAGGCGCCGCTGGTGGTGCGGGCCGACGTGCCCGGGTTCATCTGGAACCGGATCCAGTTCGCGGTGCTGCGCGAGTGCCTGCACATGCTGGAGGCGGGGGTCGCGGACGCCGGGGCGATCGACGCCGCCGTGTCGGACGGGCTCGCGCCGCGCTGGATGGCCGCCGGCCCGCTGGCGACCGCCGACCTCGGGGGGCTGCGGACGTTCGCGCTGGTCGCGGCGCAGCTCTTCCCCGAGCTCTCGGCGGCCCGCGAGGTTCCCGAGGCGCTCGCCCGGCCCGCGCGCGAGGGCGGCGCGCTCGCCCCCTGGACCGCCGCGGCGGGTCCGGCGGTCGCCGAGCTGCGGGCCGAGACGCTCGCGATGGGGCGCGCCGTGGCGGAGCTGCGCCGGGGGCTCGGCGCGTGATCGCCCTCTCGGCCCACCTCGGGACGCTGTTCGGGGAGCTGGCGCCCCTCGAGCGGCCGGCGGCCGCCCGGACGGCCGGATTCGACGCCGTGGAGGCCTGGTGGCCACCGGCCGACGACCCCGGCGAGTGGATCGCCGCGGTGCGCCGGGCCGGGGTCACGGCCGTGCTGGTGAACGCCGACGGCGGCGACCTGGCGGCGGGCGAGCGCGGCTTCTGCAACCTGCCGGCACGCGGCGACGACGTCGTGCGGGCCGCGGTCGCCGCCGCGCGGGTGGTGCGCGCCTGCGGCGGCGAGGTCGTCAACCTGCTGGTGGGCCGCGACGACGAGGGGCGGCCCCTGCGCGAGCAGCTCGACGTCGCGCGCGGGGTCGTGCGCGAGGCCGCCGACGAGGTCGGCCGGCTGGGCGCGCGGATCGTGGTCGAGCACCTCAACGACCGCGACGTCGACGGGCCCCTGTTGCCGACCCCGGCCGCGGCGGCGTCGTTCGTGCGGTCGGTGCGCCACGACCGCGTGGCGGTGCTGCTGGACGCCTACCACGCCGCCCGCATGGGCCTGGACCCGGTGGCCGAGGCCGCGGCGCTCGGGCCCCTGATCGGGCACGCGCAGTTCGCCGACCATCCGGGCCGCGGCGCCCCGGGCACGGGCGAGCTCGACCTCGACGCCTTCGTCGAGGCCCTCGGCCTGGCCGGCTACCACGGCCACGTCGGCCTCGAGTTCGTGCCGTCGGGCCCCACGGCGCAGGCCCTGGCCGGCCTCGCCGCCCGGACCTGAGCGGCCCTCAGCCGGCGGTCGGGCGGAACACCAGCGTCACGGGGCCGTGGCGCCCATCCCTCAGCCTCGCGTCGAGGTTCATACCCGGCGCGTCCAGGCGCGTGAGCGACGCCGGGTCGCGTGCGCCGGCCTCCAGCAGCGCCCGGGCGAGCAGGCCCTTGGCCGCCTTGCCCCCGTGGCCCATGGCCCGCCGGCCGCCGGGGCCGTCCTCCATCAGCTCGATGCGCAGCAGCCGGGCCGCGCCCAGGCCCTCCGGGTCGATGGCCGCCCGATGGGCGCCCGGGAGCATGTCGATGATCCACCCGTCGCCCGCGCGCTCGGCGAGCAGCGGGGTGATGCGCGGCCGCCACCACGCCGCGAGGCCGCCGAGGCCCGGCACCCGGGACGCCATCGGCAGCCGGTAGGCGGGCAGCGGATCGGCGGCGCCCGCCAGGCCCCAGAGGCCGGACGGCACAACGACCCAGGAGCGCAGACGCCGGCGCGCGGCCGGCGACAGGGCGGCGGGATCGAGCGCGGCCCACACCACCCCGGTGTAGCGCTCGGCGGCCGGCAGCGTCAGGGCGTCCTCCAGATAGCCCCAGTCGGCCAGGGCCTGCGCGAGGTGCGGCCCGCGCGCGCCGAGGAGGGCCGCGGCGGCGGCCTCCCCCTGCTCCAGCGCGGCGCGGACGGCCGACCGCACCGTGGCGCGGTCGGCGGCGAGCGCGGGGAACGCCCCGGCGTCGTCGGTGCGGGGCGGGCCGTGGCCGCCGGGGGCCTTGCCCTCCGAGGGCGGCAGCAGGACGACGGTGGCCACGGCGGCCGATCATGCCACGCCGCGTACACTCGCCCCGTGGGCGTCCCCGTCGTCAGGGTGGTGGGCCAGGCCGAGCGCGAGGTCGTGCCCGACGAGGCGGTGGTGCGGGTGGAGATCACGACCCCGGCCCTCCCGACGCCGTCCGAGGCCCTCGCCGAGGGGGTCGCACGCCGCGCGCGGGTGCGGGAGGCCCTCGCGGCCGGGGCGCCCGGGGCCCGCGTCGCCGACGCGCGCGTGACGACCGTGGCCGCCTACGGGGAGCGGGAGGAGCGCGACGGGCGCGGCCAGGTGACCCGGCGCTCGGTGGTGGTCGGCCACCGCGGCGCCTGCCGGCTGGAGGCGACCGCGCCCGCGGACGGCGTCGCGGAGATCGTGCGCGCCGCGGGCGGCCACCCCGACGTCGACCGGGTCGATCCGGGGTTCCGGATCAGCCGCGCACGACGCCGCGCCCTGCGCCGCGAGCTCGAGGCCGAGGCGGTGCGGGACGCGATGGCCCGGGCGGCCTCGCTCGCCACGGCGGCCGGCCTGCGCGCCGGCGCGGTCGTCGCGATCGGCGACCCGCCGTCCGCGACGGCGCCGGGCGGGTGGCCCGACGGCACGCGCGTGCTCGCCGAGATGTCGGCCCCCGGCGACCTCGGCGAGGTCGTCCCGGTCGCCGAGCGGGTGTCCGCCGAGGTCCCCGTGACCGTGGAGCTCCTGCCACCGGCCTGAACGCGGGGCGGCGGCGGCTCGACCACCGTCGGCGGCGGCCGTAGGCTCGCGCCGTGGACCGGGCGGAGCGCGACGGCGGCCTGGCGGGGGCGAGCGTCGTCCTGACGGGCGCCACCGCCGGCATCGGGCGGGCGACGGCGCGGCTGCTGGCGCCGCTGGCGGGGGCGCTGGTGCTGCACGGGCCCGAGCCGCCGGACGAGGCCCGCGACCTCCTCGACGAGCTGCGCGCGGCGATGCTCCGCGGCGCCGGCCTGGCCTACCTCCAGGCCGACTACGCCGAGCTGGCGCAGGTGCGCGACCTCGCGGACGCCGTCGCGGCGGAGGTCGGCCCGCCGGACGTCCTGATCAACAACGCCGCGGTGCCGGGCCCCCCGGAACGGACGGTGACGGCCGACGGGATCGAGCTCACGCTCCAGGTCAACCACCTCGCCCCCTTCCTGCTCACGGCCCTGCTGCTGCCCGCCATGCGGGACCACCGCTCGCGCGTGATCAACGTCTCGTCGGCGACGCACCTGTCGGCGACGCTCCAACTCGACGACCTGGGCCTCGCCGACCACGAGTACTCCCCCGTGCGCGCCTACGCGCAGTCCAAGCTCGCCGTCGTCACGGCCACCTGCGCCCTCGCGGCCGAGCTGGGCGAGGGCCGCTGCGAGGCGGTGAGCATCCACCCGGGGGTCATCACCACCCGGCTGCTGGGCGAGCTCTTCGGGATGCGCGGCGAGGACCCGTCGCACGCGGCCGGCAACATCGTGCGTCTGGCGGGGACGCCGGACCGCGTGAACGGCCTCTACTACGACGAGGGACGGCCCGCCGAGCCAAACCCCCTCGCCCGCGATCCGGCCGTGCAGCGCGCACTGGTGCGCGCCAGCCGCGCCCTCACGGCCCTGCCGGCCGCCTGATCCCCGGCCCCGGGGACGCTCGCAGCGCCCGCACGGGGCGCCCGTGCGGGCGCTGCTAGCCTTGGGACGCTGGCCGCGGACGAGCGGACCGAGGAGGCCGGGGATGGGCATCCGCCACGGAGGGGGAATCGTGTCGGGCGAGCGCCTGCGCTCCCGACGCGGCGTGGCGCCGCTGGTCTCGCGCGCCCTCCTCCTCGCGATCCTCGCAGCCGCGCTCGTCGTGCATCACGGCGCGGCGATCCCGGGCCACGGTCCGCCCGCAGCGCACGGCCACGGCGAATGCGCCTCCTGCGATCACGACGGGTCGGGGTCCGACGCCGTCCTCATCGCATGCGTGGCCGTGGGCATCGCGGCGCTCCTGGCTCCGCGGCACCCGGGCACGGCGGCCGCCCGGCGCCTGCTGCCCGCGAGGCTCGCGCCGCGGTCCGTCGCGGCGTCCATCGCGCCGCAGCTGCGCGCGCCACCGCCACCACCGGGGATCGATCGCCTCTGCGTGCGGTTGCGGTGATCGGCACGGCACCGATCCCGGTGCCGCGATCGACCACACATGCAACCCGACGCAGGAGACGACAGTGGAACCGAAGACCAAGGCGCTGCTGGGGGTCGCCGCGGTGGTGATCGCCATCGCGGGCGTACTCACCGGCATCGCGATCACCGGTGGCGACGGCATGGGGCACGACGACGGCTGGATGGGCGACATGCCCGCCGCCGCCGTGGCGGAGGGCGACGCGCACGGCGGTCACATGGGCGCCGGCGCCGACAACGAGTGGGACGGCCACCAGATGCAGATGGGGGCGATGCCCGGCATGCGCGTGACGGACCGGGGCGCGATGGCCATGGACGACGCGGCCTTCATCGCGATGATGATCCCCCATCACGAGATGGCGGTGCAGATGGCGCGCGAGGAGCTCCAGCGCGGCCGCGACCGGCAGGTCCGGGCGATGGCGCGCACGGTCATCGCGGACCAACGCGCGGAGATCGCCCGGATGCGCGCCTGGTACCGAGAGTGGTTCGGTGGCGATCCACCCGCCATGCCGATGTCCGGCGCCATGGCGATGATGGGCATGGGAATGGACCATCGGGCGATCCTCGCCGCGGACGACCCGGACATCGCCTTCCTCGACGGCATGGTCCCCCACCACGCCGGGGCCCTGCTGATGGCGGACATGCTGCTCGCCGGGGAGCCGCGCGAGGAGCTGGCGGCGCTCGCGAACGACATCGTCTCCGCCCAGTCGCGCGAGATCGGCGAGATGCAGGCCGCGCGCGAGCGGCTCGGGGGGTAGCGCCGGGGCCTGGAGGGGTCGGAGGGCCGGCCGTCGCCGCGGCCGGCCCTCGCTACGACGTCGTCGGGTCGGCCGGATCCCGCTCGCCGGGGATCGCCCGCCCGATCCCCGGCTCCGGGGCCGGCACCGCGGGATGGTCGGAGTCGAGGTCGCAGGCGGCCACCAGGCGCGCGACGTGCGTCCAGCTGCCCGGCGTCCGCCCGGGGCGGATCCGCTCCCCGCAGGCGGCGCAGCGCGGCGCGGCGGGGGGCGTCGCACCGGCGCCGGAGCCGGGCGAGGTCATGCCGGCGGCAGGCCGAGGACCTCGCGGACCTTGGCGAGCATCGCCTTCTCCCCCTCCGAGACGCGCGTGGCGCCGATGCCGAGGAAGCCGCCCTCCTTGGCCGCCTCGGCGCTCGCCTGCGCGGCCTGCACGATCCACTGACGGAAGGCCGCCGCCTCCTCGGGGGTCGCCTTCGCCTCGAGGATCGCCGCGGTGCGGCCGAGCTCCTCGACGACCTGCTCGCGCACCGTCGCCGCCTTCAGGTCGAGCTCGCCGATCACGTTGTGGCGCTGCTGCTGCTGGGCGAGGGCGTCCTGCGACACGGCGATCAGCAGCTCGTCGTCGGTCGGCGGCAGCCCGGCCATCCGCATCGCCGCCATGCTCTCCTTGGTCAGCTCGATCGGCCCGCCGGGGTCGGCGAGCGAGACGGCGAAGCCGGCGACCACGGTCGCGCGGCGCAGCGTCTCCCACTCCTCCTCGGTGTAGTCGGCCCTCGTCGTCATGTCGCCCTCCCGGGACGGATCCGCCGGCAGCGCGACGCTACCACCGGCGAGGGGCGCGGCGATGACCCCGCGGCAGTCGTCACCCCCGCGGTCCTGACCACGGCCCGCCGGCGCGGAGCGCGCAGGCCTACCGCCCCGGCGGGAGGGCCGCGATGGACGCGGCGGCGGCGGTCGCGCGCGCCGACCCCCCGGCCCGTGCCGGGGGGTCGGGGGCGGTGGACCGGTTCTCGCCCGGAGGGGGGCCGCCGCCGAGCGCCGCCGCGCCGGCGAGGGGGCGCGGCGTGCGCCGGACGGCCCCCGGCGGCCGTCCCGTCACGCGCTTGAACGCCCGGGCGAACGCCGCCTCGGAGCGGTAGCCGAACCGGGCCGCGACCTCCCCCACCGTGACGCCCTCGTCCCGGAGCGCGCCCTCGGTGACGTGCATCCGCCACCGGGTGAGGTACTGCATCACCGGTTCGCCGGTCAGCTCCGTGAAGCGCGCCGCGAACGCCGAACGCGACATCGCCACCTCGGATGCCAGCGACGCGACCGTCCACGGGCGCTGCGGCTCGCGGTGGATCAGGACGATCGCGCGCCCGATACGTGGGTCGCGCAGCGCGGCGAGCCAGCCCGTGCGCGCGGCGGGGTCCGTCTCGATCCAGAATCGGATGGCGTGGATCGCCAGCACGTCGGCGAGCCGCGTGACGACGGCCTCCCCCCCGGGCCGCGGCCCACGCGACTCGGCGTCCATCAGGCGGATCGTGCTCTGCATCCAGCCGAGGTCGGGAGCCGCGTCGGCCGCCATCAGGATCGTGTGCGGCAGGCTGTCGACCAGGTTGCGGGCGACGGGGTGATCGAACCGCACGGCGGCGCAGATCACCGTGGTGGCCGCGCCACCGCCGCCGTGGCGCAGCAGTTCGTAGCGCTCACCGAACGCCTCGCGCTCGAGCTGGAGGATCCCGGGGGCATCGACGCCCTCCTCGCTGCGCAGGACGTGGCCGTCCCCTCGGGGGACCAGCGCCAGGTCGCCCGGGCGCAGCCAGATCGCCTCGCCGGAGGGGCCGCTCTCCAGCCGGACGGCGCCGGCGAGGACGACATGGAACCACAGGCATCCCGGCATCGGCGGCACCGTGACGCCCCACGGGGCGGTCAGCTCCGACCGGCCGTAGAAGGAGCCGCTCATCCGCAGCAGGTGCAGCGCCTCGCCCAGCGGATCCGCCGTCATGGACGCGAGCCTACCGCACGTACCGGCGGATTGGACGCGCGAGCATGAAGTGCGGCTGATCGATCATTGAACGACCTGGTAATCCGCCGGAGACTGGACGTGCACCGCATCACTCCAGAGAGGAGCTCCCCCATGTACCTCGTCACCGGCGGCACCGGCAAGACCGGTCGCCGCGTCGCGCAGCGCCTCCGGTCCCGCGGCCTCCCCGTCCGCATCGGCTCGCGCGCCGGGCAGCCGCCGTTCGACTGGACGCGGCCCGAGACCTGGCCCGCCGCGCTCGACGGCGCCCACGCCGCCTACGTCGCCTACCAGCCGGACCTCGCCGTCCCCGGGGCGCCCGAGACGATCCGCAGGTTCGTCCACCAGGCGACCGCGGCCGGCGTCGACAGGCTCGTCCTGCTCACCGGCCGCGGCGAGGAGGGGGCGATCGCGTCCGAGCGCATCGTGCAGGGGTCCGGACTCGCCTCCACGATCCTGCGCGCCGCCTGGTTCGACCAGAACTTCAGCGAGGACTTCATGGCCGGGCCGGTGGCGGCGGGCGAGCTGGCGCTGCCGGCGCGGGACGTGCCCGAGCCGTTCCTCGACATCGACGATCTGGCCGACGTGGCCGTCGAGGCCCGACCGACCCCGCGCGGCATGCGGGCCAGGTCTACGAGCTGACGGGCCCGCGGCTGCTCACCTTCGCGGACGCGGTCGAGGAGATCGGCCGCGCCCTCGGCAGGCCGGTGCGCTTCACCCCGATCCCGCTGGAGGACATGCGCGCCGGCCTGACGGCGGACGGGGTGCCCGCCGAGATGATCGGCCTCTACTCGTACCTGTTCGGCGAGCTGCTCGACGGCCGCAACGCCCACCTCGCGGACGGCGTGCAGCGCGCCCTCGGACGCGCGCCCCGCGACTTCACGGAGTACGCGCGCGCCGCGGCGGCGTCGGGCGCCTGGGGGCTGCCCGTGGCGGCGTAGCACGGGGCGGACGGCGCGCGTTCCAGCGCGGCAATGGACAGGCCCTCCCACCGCGGTCCTGGTGGAGTTCACCAGCACCCCGGTGGAAGGGCCTCAGTGGACCCGGCCGGCACTGCCCCGGCGTCCGAAAGCGTTCCCCCAACAGCTTCTCCGAGCGCAGTCGTCGGTGTGGATCTCACGGGGGGCGTCACCGTCGACCAACCGCTCCCCCGCCAGGTCCTCCTGTTGTCTCGCCCGGCGGCCGAGGACCTCTGCCGACGGACCAGGATCGCTGACTGACACCGGGGATCCCCCTCACGATCCGAAGAGGGGCCGATGGCTCTCAGTTACTGCTGTTTAGGCAGCGAGAGCGAGCTTGGGAGAGTTCTCCGCAGCTCCGTTGTTTCCCGGTTGTTGACGCGGTCCACCGGGTCCGCGGCTCGCTTACCGTTGCGGTACCGCTCCGTCGAAACTGGATCGGGCCCGTGTTCACAGTCACGGTAGCACCGGACCGGTCTAGGATCATCCGATGCGCGTGATGCTGATGCGGACCTGCCTGTCCGACCTGATCGCGCCGTCGGTCGCCGCGTCGGCGAGGACGGTGCTCGAGCGGGCGGGCGTCGAGGTGGTGGTGCCGCGGCGGCAGACGTGCTGCGGGCAGCCGGGCTGGAGCTCGGGGCACCCGGAGCAGGCGATCCCGGTGGCGCGCCAGGCGCTGCGCGCGTTCCGGGGCGACGACCCGGTGGTGGTGCCCTCGGGCTCGTGCGCCGCGATGGTGCGCCACGGCTACCAGGACCTGTTCGCGGGCCGGCCCGAGGAGGCCGAGGCGCGCGAGATGGCCGACCGCACGGTGGAGCTGACCCAGTTCCTCGCCCGCGAGGGCCTGCGCCCGCGCCCGCGGGGCGAGGGCTCGGTGACCCACCACGACTCCTGCCACATGCTCCGCCTGCTGGGCGAGAGGGAGAGCCCGCGCACGGTGATCGCGGGCGTCGATGGCCTGGAGCTGCGGGAGATGGAGCAGACCGACGTGTGCTGCGGATTCGGCGGCACCTTCTCGGTCAACTTCCCCGAGGTCTCGGGGCGGCTCGGCGAGGAGAAGGCGCGCAACGCCGCGGCGACCGGGGCCGACGAGCTGGTGGCGTGCGACCTCTCCTGCCTGATGCACATCGCCGGGCGCGCGCGCCGGTGCGGGATCCCGCTGCGGGTGCGCCACGTCGCCGAGATGCTCGCCGGGTGAGCGGCCGGCCCGCCGACGCCGGGCGCCCGGTCGTCTACCCGGACACCGCCGGGTCCCTCCGCGAGCGCACCACCGAGGCGCTGCGCGACACCGAGCTCGGCGGCAACCTGCGCACCGCGGCCGCGAGCTGGGCCGCCGGGCGGGCCCGGATCGGGCAGGAGCACCCCTTCGCGGAGATGCGCCTGCGCACCCGCGAGATCCGGCGCGGCAACATCGCGGCCCTGCCGCAGCTGCTCGACACGCTCGAGGAGCGGGTGACCGCGAACGGCGGCACCGTGGCCCGTGTCGCCGACTCCGCCGCCGCGGTCCGCTACATCACCGATCTCGCGGCTGCACGGGGCGCCACCCTGCTCGCGAAGTCGAAGTCGATGGCCACCGAGGAGATCAAGCTCAACGAGGCGGTCGAGGAGGCCGGGCTGCGGGTGGTGGAGACCGACCTCGGCGAGTGGATCCTCCAGCTCGCCGGGCAGCACCCGAGCCACATCATCGCCCCGGCGGTGCACCTCAACCGCACCCAGGTGCGCGAGCTCTTCGAGGAGGAGAGCGGCACCGTCCTCCCCCACGACCGCGAGGCGCTCGTCGCCCACGCCCGCAAGCGCCTGCGCGAGGTGTTCGCCGCCGCCGACATCGGCGTCTCGGGCGTGAACCTGGCGATCGCCGAGACCGGCACGATCTGCGTCGTCGAGAACGAGGGCAACGGGCGCCTGGTGACGGCCCTGCCCCGCATCCACGTCGCCGTGATGGGGATGGAGCGGATCTGCGCCGACTGGGACGAGGGCGCGCACATCCTGCAGGTCCTCCCGATGGCGGCGATCGGCGACGACGCGGCCACCTACGTCAACCTCATCACCGGCCCGCGCCGCGACGACGAGGCCGACGGCCCGGAGGAGTTCCACCTCGTCGTCCTCGACGGCGGCCGCTCGCTGCTGCGCGGCACCGAGTTCGAGGAGGCGCTCGACTGCATCCGCTGCGGCGCCTGCCTCTACTCGTGCCCCATGTGGCGCTCGGTCGGCGGCCAGGCGTACGGGTCGCCCTACTCGGGGCCGATCGGCGCGGTGCTGACCCCGTTGCTCGAGGGCGTGCAGGGCGAGCGCTCGTCGGAGATGCCGTTCCTCTCGTCGCTCTGCGGCGCCTGCCACGCCGCCTGCCCCGCCGGCATCCCGCTGCACGATCTGCTCGTCAAGGTCCGCAACCGCGTCACGACGCCCGCCCACCTCGCCGACCGGCGGCGTCTGCGCCTGTGGAGCCACGCCTGGCGCCACCCGCTCACCTACGGCCTCAGCCGGCGCCTCGCGCGGATCGGGCTGCGCCTGTCGGGCCGGCGCGGCTGGGCGCGGCGCCTGCCGGGGCCGGGGAGCGCGTGGACCGACCAGCGCGACCTGCCGACCCGATGGCCCCCGCGCTGAGCCCGGCCGAGCTCGTCGAGGGCGTCATCGCCGGGATCACGCGCCGCCGCGGCAGCGGGGCGGCGCACCCGGGCGACGCCGTCGCGGCGGCCGCGGTGGCGCAGGCGCGCGAGTGGGGCGTCGCGCGGGCGCTGGTGGCCGACGACCCGGTGCTCGGCGACCTGGGGGTGACCGGGGCGCTCGGCGACGCCGGCATCGAGGTGCTGACCTGGCCCGACGGCCGGGGACGGGGCTGGCGCGAGCTGCTCGGCCTGGAGGGCCCCGACCGCACGATGGGGGTCACGGTCCCGGCCCTCGGGGTGGCCCAGCGCGGCACGCTCGTCCTCGAGACCGGGCCGGGCCACGGCCGCGCGATCGACGCCGTCAGCATGTTCCACCTGCCCGTGCTGCTCGCCTCGCGCATCCGCTGGAGCCTCGGCGAGGCCCTCGCCGAGACGTACGCCCCGGGGCGGCGGCGCCCGGCGGCCGTGTCGCTCGTCTCGGGGCCGAGCCGCACCTCGGACATCGAGAAGATCTCCACCCTCGGTGCCCACGGCGCCGTGGGGATCCACCTCCTGGTCGCCGAGGACCGCTAGGAGGTTCGTCCATCCGGGCGGGCGGCGGCTCACGCGGGCGGAGGGCGCGGCCGATCCCAGCGGGGTACCCCCGGAGAGGATCCCGTTGCGCCCCATCCGCCGTGCCGTCGCCGTCGCCGCCTGCCTGATCGCGGGCGCGGCCCTGCCCGCCGCGGCCGGCGCGGCCGAGACGTGGACCGCCTCGCCCGGGCACACGATCCTGCCGGGCACCACCCGGCCCGCGACCGCGCCCGCCGAGGCCGTCGTGGCCGCCGCGCGGGACGAGTACGAGGGCGTCCAGGTGGCGATCCGCAGCGACGTCCCGCTGGCGGTGCGGCCCTCCGTGGGCGACCTCACGGGGCCCGCCGTCATCCCGGCGTCGCGGGTGGCCCTGTTCCGCGTCGGCTACGTGCGCCTCACCCGCCCGTCGACCGGGGTCGGCCCCCTTCCGGGCGACGGCCGCATGCCCGACCCGCTGCTGCCCGTGGACGCCCCGTTCACGGTGCCCGCCGGGGAGACGACGACGGTCTACGCCCGGGTGCACGTGCCCGCCGACGCCCCCGCCGGGCGGTACAGCGGCGCCCTCGACCTCGGCCCGGCCGGGACGGTTCCGCTGCACGTCGACGTCTCCCCCGTGACCGCGACCCGCGACGGCTACACGATCGTGGCGCGCCTCAACCAGCTCCAGCTCGCCCGCTCGGCCGGGGTCGGCGAGGACGACCCCGCGTTCGTCGAGGGCGTGCGCCGCTCGCTGCTGCCGATGCTGCGCGCCTACGGCGTCGGCCCCGGCAAGCCGCCGCACACGACGCCGAAGGTCGACGCCGGCACCTGGGCGCTGGACTACGCCGACAGCCCCTTCGGCACGCGGCGCGGCACCAACCTCGACGCCTTCTTCGCCATGGGCTTCCCGGCGATCGAGGTGCCCTTCCTGCCGAACTTCCCCCAGGCCGGGGTGATGGACCGCGCGTTCGCCCAGCAGGCGCGCCGCACCACCGGCCGCCCGCGACTTCGCCGCCCGGTTCGCGCCCGTGGCCGGCCGCACGTTCGCGCTGCCGGTGGACGAGCCGAACCCGAAGACCTACGCCCACCTCAACCGCGCCGCGGCCCAGCTCGCGGGCGCCAGCCCGCGCATCCCGGTGCTCGCCACCGAGGCGCCGCATCCGGAGGCCCTGAAGGCCATCGGGAGGTCCGTCGACATCTGGGCCCCGCCGATCTGGGACCTCTTCAAGGTGCCCTCGGGCGTGCGCGCCGTGCGCGCCGCCGGCAAGCGGGTGTGGTGGTACACGTACGGCAGCGAGACCCAGCGCTACACGCCGAACGTCCTGATCGACAAGCCCGGCACCGAGCCGCGGATGATGGGCTGGCTGGCGAAGCAGCAGGGCGTGCAGGGCTTCTTCTACTGGGGCCTCAACAACTGGGGCGGCACCACCTACCGGAGCCCGTGGGAGGACCCCTGGTACCTCAGCCACACGAAGGCGCCGGATGCGTGCGGGCGCGGCGGGTCGATCGGCGGCAACGGCGAGGCCAGCCTCATCTACCCGACCGGCGACCCGTCCCGGCCCGCGATCCCCAGCCTGCGCCTGGAGTCCCTGCGCGACGGCGCCGAGGACCACAGCCTGCTCGGTGCCCTCGAGGTCGCCGACCCGGCCGGGTACCGGCGCATCATCGCGGGCGTCAGCACCCCGTACACCGGCCGCTCCGAGGGCGGCTCGGCGACCGGCTGCACCGACGACGGCCGCCCGGCGTACCTCCCCGTGGTCGAGACCGACCCCGACGCGGTCGCCGGGGCCCGCCGGGCCGTGCTGGACATGCTCGCCGCGCGCCCGCTCCCCACGCTCACCGGCCGCGTCGTGTTCGCCGGCGTGCGGCCGAAGAGCCGCGCCGCCCGCGCCCGCAGCCTCGCCGGCGCCCCGGTCGAGGGCGCGGCGGTGCGCTTCGGCGCCTTCACCACGGTCACCGACCGGTCGGGCCGCTGGACGCTCGCGGGCGTGGCGCCGAACCCGGGCACCCTGGTGGTGAGCCGGGACCCGGTGGGCGCGGTCGACCGCCTCGACGTGCCGGTCGACGGACCCACCGTGGCGCAGCCCGGCCCCGTCACCGTGGTCACGCCGCCGATGCCGCTGCGCCGCAGCGAGCCGGTGATCCGCCCCGGCGGCCTTACCCGCTTCACGGGCCGCATCGCCCCCGCGCGGGCCCGCACCGCCGGGCAGACGGTCACCATGACCCTCGCGCGCCGCTACCACCCGAACGGCGACGAGGTGCTGCACCGGGGCGGCGTCTCGCCCTCGGTGGAGGCGCGCTACTCCGGGCCCCGCGCCCGCGCCCTGCGGAACTGGTCGCGCTACCGCTACCTGGAGTTCACGGCCGAGGTGCTCCGCCGGCCCCCGGCCGACCGGGCCTTCCACCTCATCCTCACCCCCGGCGGCAGCTTCCGGAACGCCACCAAGGTGGCCGTCGGCAGCCGCACCCAGCTCGTGCGCCTGCCGCTCGCCGGGATGCGCGGCCTCGCGCGCGTCAGCTACCTGCGGTTCGGCATCCAGAGCGCCGTGCCGAAGCCCTGGCGCGGCGGCCACGACCTGCGCGTGACCCTGCGGGTGCGCAACCTGCGCCTGGTGGCCTGAGCCGCCGGCCCGAGGCTCAGCGGCGCCGCACCGCCTTGACCGCGCGGTCGGCGTCGCGCCGGGCGTCGCGCTCGGCGATCGAGCGGCGCTTGTCGTAGAGCGTCTTGCCGCGGCCCAGTCCCAGCTCCAGCTTGGCGCGCCCCTCCTTGAAGTAGAGGCGCAGCGGCACCAGGGCCAGCCCCTTCTCGTTGAGGGCCTGCGCGATACGCTCGATCTCGCGCCGGTGCAGCAGCAGCTTGCGGGTGCGGCGCGGGTCGTGGCCGGCGTAGCCCGCGTTCTCGTAGTCGGAGAAGTGCGCGCCGACCAGCCACGCCTCGCCGTTGCGGATCTGCACGTAGGCGTCCGAGATCGTCGCGCCGCTCTCGCGGATGCCCTTCACCTCGCTGCCCTGGAGGACGATGCCGGCCTCGAAGCGGTCGGTGATCGCGTACTCGTGCAGCGCGCGTCGGTTCTGCGCGATGTCGCGGAAGCGCTCGTCGGCGCCCTTCTTCTTCTTCACGGCCATGGGACCGGACAGGTTAGCGGGGGCGGGCCCCCGCCCTGGTGCGCCGCGCGCGGGCCGCGCCCGGCCGGCCGCCGGGACGGGGCGCCGCGTCGGCCGGCTCGAGCTCGATCCGCCCCCGCAGCGGCTCGACGCGCACGACCCGGGCCTCGACCGTGTCGCCCAGCCGGATGCGCCGGCCGGTGGCGCGCCCGATGAGCTGCACGCCGAGCGGATCGGCCCGGTAGTGGTCGTCCTCCAGGCGGCGCGAGGGCAGGAAGCCCGTGAAGACCTCGTCGAAGGTGACGAACAGCCCGGCGTCGATGACGCCGCTCACCCGGCCCTCGACCACCCCCTCGCCGCCGTCCGCCGCCAGCCGGTCGCGCAGCAGGAACCCCGCGCACAGGTCGTCGGCGCGCCGCTCGACGGCCGCGGCGTCGCGCTCGGTGCCCGAGCAGTGGACGGCGGCCGCCGCCAGCTCGGCGCGCTCGGGGCCCGGGTCGCCGACGCCGAGGGCGTCCAGCAGGCCGCGGTGCACGAGCAGGTCGGGGTAGCGACGGATGGGCGAGGTGAAGTGGAGGTAGGCGGCGCTCGCGAGGCCCGAGTGGCCGACCTCGTCGGGCGAGTAGTGCGCCTGGCGCAGCGCGCGGAGCACGAGCGTCCACAGCACCGGGCCCCCCGGGCGCCCCGCGGCCAGGTGGCGCCCCACCGCCGCGGCGGCGGCCGCGGCGGCGGCGCGCCGCTGGTCGGCGCCGAGAGGCCCCTCCGCCAGCGGCGGGGTGGCGACCCCGAGCTCCTCGAGCTGCGCGTAGAGGGTCTCGACACGGCTCTGGGACGGGTCCTCGTGGTGGCGGAAGACCGTGGGGCGCCCGCGCGCGATGAGGTGACGGGCGACGGCCTCGTTGGCCGCGATCATGCACTCCTCGACCAGCGAGTGGGCGGGTGTCTGCCCCTCCAGGTGGATGCGGGAGACCCGGTCCCCCTCGAAGGCGACCACCGGCTCCCCCGACTGCGCCTCCAGCGCCCCGCGGCGCATGCGCACGTCGCGCAGCAGGGCCGCGACCTCGGCCGTCAGGCGCACGTCCGCCTCCAGGGCGGCGTCGCCGAGGCCGCCACCCGCGAGCACCCGGTCGGCGTCGCTGTAGGTGAGGCGCCGCTCCGAGCGGATCAGGGAGCGCCCGAAGCGCGTCTCCCCCACCACCCCGTCCGCGCCCACCACCATCTCGGCGGTGACGGCCGCGCGGTCGGCGCCGGGGCGCAGGCTGCAGAGGTCCGACGACAGGCGCGGCGGCAGCATCGGCACGACCGTGCCCGGGACGTAGACCGAGTTGCCCCGGCGCGCCGCCTCGCGGTCGAGGGGCCCGCCGGCCGGTACGAACCGGGCGACGTCGGCGATGTGCACCCACAGGCGCACGCCTCCCCCCGGCTCGCGGGCCACCGCGATCGCGTCGTCGTGGTCCTTGGCGCCCTCGGGGTCGATGGTGATCACCCGCTGGTCGCGGAGGTCGCGCCGCCCCCGGTCGGCCGCCACGTCGCGGTCGTCGAGCGCCTCCGCCTCCTCCAGGGCGGCCCGCGGGAACGGCCGCGCGAGGCCCTCGGCCACGAGCAGCGCCCGCAGCGCGGCGTTGGGCGAGCCGGCGGGCCCGTGGACGGCTGTCACGCGCCCCGCGCGCCCGCGCAGCGTCACGGTCACCAGGTCGCCGACCGACGCGCCGCCGCGCGCGCCCTTGGCGAGGGCCACCCGCGGGCCCGTCTCGAACGCCGGCTCGGCGGCGGCGCCCCGGCCCGCGGGCACCAGCTCGGCCACCATCACGCCGGCCGGGCCGCCGCGGCTCACGTTCCGGCCGCCGCCACCGCGACGGCGCGCCGCAGCGCCTCGTCGACCGGCGTCTGCGGATCGTCGACCACCCGCACGGCGGGCGGCAGGCCCCGCTCGGCGAGGTCGAAGCCGGACGGGGTCAGGTAGCGCGCCGTGGTGAGCTTCAGGGCGCCGCCGTCGCGGAGGGGGATGGTCGTCTGCACGAGCGCCTTGCCGAAGGTGCGCTGCCCCACCAGGGTCCCCCGGTCGGCGTCGCGCAGGGCCCCGGCCACGATCTCGCTGGCGCTGGCGCTGCCGCGATCGACCAGGACCACCAGCGGGAGGTCGCCCGCCACCGGCTCGTCGTCGGTCCTGAACACCTCGCGGGGCGAGTTCAGCCCCTCGGTGACGACCACCTCGGAGCCCTCGGGGAGGAAGGCGCCGGCCACCCCGACGGCCTCCGACACCAGGCCGCCCGGATCCCCGCGCATGTCGAGCACGAGCGCGTCGACGCCCTGCTCCCGGAGAGCGATGACCTGCTCGCGCATGGCCTCCGTCGCGCCACGGGTGAAGCGGGAGAGGCGCAGGTAGCCGACCCTCTCGTCGCCCGCCCGCTCGACGCGGGAGACGACCACGGTGTCGCGCAGCGTGCGGCGCTCCAGCGTGTAGCGGCGCTCGGGCCCGCCGGGCGTGCGCACGCCGACCTCGACCTCGGTGCCCTCCTCGCCGCGGATCAGCGCCACGACCTCGGGCAGCGACTTGCCGGTGGTCGGGTCGCCGTCGACCGAGACGACCCGGTCGCCGACGCGGATGTCCACCTCGGACGCCGCGCCGCCGTCGAGGATGTCGGTCACGACCACGGCCTCGTCGCGCTGGGCCACCTGCAGCCCCACCCCGGAGAAGGTCCCGTTGTAGCTCGCGCGCTGCGCGGCCAGCTCGTCCGGGTCGAGGTAGTCCGTGTACGGGTCGCCCAGGGCCTCGACGATGGCGTCGGCCGAGCTGCGCTGCAGCGCCTCCTCGTCGATCGGCTCGTAGTAGCCGTCGCGCAGGGCGTCCAGCACCTGCGACGCGAGGTCCTCGCCGCTGTCGCCCAGCAGGACCCCGCGGATGGGGTCGGAGAGGCGGGTCAGCCCGAGCGCCTGGGCGTGCCCGCCGACGGCGACGCCCGCCACGAAGACCACGAGGGCGGCGAGCACGGCGCCGGCGACGACGAGGACGCGGCGCATGCTCATGGGCGGAGGCGTGCGGACACGGTCGTCCGGCGATGATAGCCCGGGCGGGGCCCCGGGCCGGCCGGGCCGGGCGTCAGACCTTGAGGAAGCGGCGCAGCGTGATGCCGCTGCCGAGCGCCCCCACGAGGGCGCCCGAGGCGATCAGGATGAGTCCGAGCAGCGGGAAGCCGATCGTCGTCGCCTGGTCGCGGGTGAGGTCGCTGTCGGCATCGCGGATCCAGGTGTCCACCACGCCGACCTTGACCGCGAACAGCAGGGCGACCGAGAGGGCCGCGCCGATCAGGCCGCAGATGATGCCCTCGATCACGAACGGCCAGCGGATGAACCAGTTGGTCGCGCCCACGAGCTTCATCACCTCGACCTCGCGGCGGCGGGCGAAGATCGACAGGCGGATCGTGTTGCCGATCAGCAGGATCGACGCCACCAGCAGGATCGAGATCAGGCCGAGGCCCGCCCACTGGATGAAGCGCGCAACCGACAGCAGCCGGTCGGCCGCCTCCTTGCCGTAGGAGATCCCGAGCTCGGTGTCGATCGCCGGGCTGTCCTGGAGCTGGGCGATGATCGCGTCCGAGCGCTCCGGGTCGGTCGGCTTCACCTCGAAGCTGGCGGGGAGCGGGTTGCCCGGGAGGTCCTCGAGGATCGAGGTGTCGTTCAGCCGCTCGCGCAGCTTCACGAGGGCCTCGTCCTTCGAGACGTACACGAACGACTCGATCTCGCCCTGCTCCTGGAGCGCGGTGAGCTGGCTGCGCAGCCCCTCCACCTGCGGCACGGTCGCCGAGTCGGAGATGAAGACGTTGATGTCCACCCGCTCCTTCTGGGCGTCCACCGTGGACTGCACGTAGAGGAACGAGGGGATGAAGGCGCCGAGGATGAACACGGCGATCAGCACGGTGACCGTGGCGGCGATCGAGACCGCGGCGTTCGCGCGGATGGAGCGCAGGGCCTCGGCGAAGAAGAAGCGCGGGTTCACGGGCTAGCTGTCCGCGCGGGCGTAGGTCGCCTGCCGCTGGTCGCGCACGACCTTGCCGTTCTCGAGCGCGATCACCCGCATCTGCATCTTGTCGACCATCTCGCGGTCGTGCGTGGCCATGATGACCGTCGTGCCGGTGCGGTTGATGCGGTAGAGCAGCTGCATGATCCCGATCGACGTCTCGGGGTCGAGGTTGCCCGTGGGCTCGTCGGCGATCAGCAGGCGCGGGTGGTTGACGAACGCGCGCGCGATGGAGACGCGCTGCTGCTCGCCGCCCGACAGCTCGTTGGGGTAGCGCTCCGACTTCTCGGAGAGGCCCACCAGGGCGAGGATCTCGGGGACCTTGCGCCGGGTGTTGCGCGGGTTCTCGCCGATCACCTCGAGCGCGTACGCGACGTTCTCGTACACCGTGCGGCCGGCCAGCAGCTTGAAGTCCTGGAAGACGCAGCCGATCGAGCGGCGCAGGTACGGCACCTTGGAGCGGCGCAGCTGCTGGAGGTTGCGGCCGCCCACCGTGATCGTGCCCGAGCTCGGCTCGAACTCCTTGATCAGCAGGCGGATGAACGTCGACTTGCCCGAGCCGGACGGGCCCACCAGGAAGACGAACTCGCCGCTCTCGATCGAGAGGGAGACGTCGTCGAGGCCGTGCACCGTGTCCGTGTACGCCTTGGTGACCCCGTCGAGGATGACCATCGGGCCGTCGCCCGGCCGCAGCATCGTCCGCCGGTCGGCGCGCGACACGTGGACGCGGCCACGGCGGCGGGCACGCTCGCGGGCGCGCTCGGCAGCGGAGTCGGGGGGTGTGGGGGGGGCGTCGGTGCTCATGGTGACGACCGGGGCGGTTCGGGGGGCACGGCTGCGGATCGCACGCCGTCAGGAAACCTTCGGCGGATGCGGCCCTCCCTCAAGGCCCGGGGAAGGTATCCCGGGTCGCGGGGGGAGTCAAATCTCCGAAGTCGCCGGAAAACGCACGGACGCCGGCGCAGACCGGTTCGACGCCCGCCACCCTCACTCCTCCCCGGCATCGCCATCGGCCGGCGCGTCACCGCGTGCGCGGCGCTCCAGCTCAGCGCGGATGAACCCGTCGAGGTCGCCGTCGAGGACGCCCTGCGCGTTGCCCGTCTCGTGGCCGGTACGAAGGTCCTTGACCATCGTGTACGGGTGGACCACGTACGAGCGGATCTGGCTGCCGAAGCCGATGCTCTGGCTCTCGCCACGGCTGCGCGCCGCCTCGGCCTCGCGCTTCTCCAGCTCGATCTGGACCATCTTCGCCCGCAGCATCGCCATGGCGGTCGCCCGGTTCTGCGTCTGGGAGCGCTCGTTCTGGCACTGCACCACGATCTTCGTGGGCAGGTGGGTGATGCGGACGGCGGAGTCGGTCTTGTTGACGTGCTGGCCGCCGGCGCCGCTCGCACGGTAGGTGTCGACCTTCAGGTCCTTGTCGAGGATCTCGACCTCGACGGCGTCGCTGACCAGCGGCGCCACGTCGACCGCCGCGAACGAGGTCTGGCGGCGGTTGGCGGAGTCGAAGGGTGACAGCCGTACCAGGCGGTGGACACCGCGCTCGGCCGACATCAGGCCGTAGGCGTTGGTCCCGGACACCGTGAAGGTGGCCGACTTGAGGCCCGCCTCCGTGCCCTCCTGGACCTCCTTCAGGTCGGCCTTCAGCCCGCGCTGCTCGCTCCAGCGCAGGTACATGCGCAGCAGCATCTCGGCCCAGTCCTGGGCGTCGGTGCCGCCCTCGCCGGCGTTGATCGTGACGACGGCGTCGCCGGCGTCGTGCTCGCCCGAGAACAGGCGGGCCTCCTCGAGGCCGGCGAGCACCCGGTCCGAGCGGTCGAGGCCCTCGGCCAGCTCGGCGACCATCTCGGCGTCCGGCTCGCCCGCGCGTTCCTCCTCGCGCAGCAGCTCCGCCATCTCGGCGAGCTCCTCGATGTCGTCGCTCAGCTCGCGGTACCGGGACAGCCGCGACGCGGCCGCGGCATGCTCGGCCGACACGGCCGCCGCCGAGGCCTGGTCGTCCCAGAACCCCGGGGCGCCCATGCGCGACTCGAGGTCGGCCACCCGGCGCTCGAGCGCCGGGGGGTCGAGGAAGCCGCCGAGCACGGAGGTCCGTTCGCGCAGGCGCCCCGCGCGCTGGAGGAGCTCGTCGAGCGGGAGGGCGGAGTCGGTGCTCATCGGCCGGGCCTTCGCGGACCGGGACGGGCCGCGGGGTGCGGCCCGCCCGGGACACTAGGCCCCGTGGCACCTCTTGTACTTCTTGCCCGAGCCGCACGGGCAGGGGTCGTTGCGCCCGACCTTGTCGTCCTCGCTCAGCACGCGCTGCTCCACGACGGCGACGGCCCCGCGATCGCGCTCGGGCGCCTCCTCGGCCTCGGCGACGCCACCCTCCTCGGCCGCGGCGTCGAAGCCCTGGATCGGGTCCGACTGGTACGTGTAGTCCACGTCGGCGACCCGCTGCTCCTCGGCCTCGGGTGCCCGGTCGACCTGGATGTGGAACATGTAGCGGACGAACTCGCTCTTCACGATGGTCATCATCTCGTCGAACATCGTGTGGCCCTCGAGCCGGTACTCCGAGAGCGGGTCCTTCTGGCCGAGCGCGCGCAGGTGGATGCCCTCGCGCAGGTAGTCCATGTTGTAGAGGTGCTCGCGCCAGTGCTGGTCGATCAGCTGGAGCAGCACCCACCGCTCGAGGTCGCGCACGAGCGTCGCGCCGAGCTCGCCCTCGCGCCGCTCGTAGGCGTCCATCGCGTCGTCCTCGAGCCGGTCGAGCAGGGCCTCCCGCGTGAGCGGGTCCTCCTCGCTCTCGGCCTCGCCGGCGAGGTCCGCGGGGCCGAACGAGACCGGGTAGTACCCGGCGAGCTGGGTGAAGAGGGCGTCGAGGTCCCAGTCGGCCGGAAGCGAGTCCTCGTCGCCGAACTGGTCCACGATGTCGACCAGCGTCTCGGCGATCCAGTCGCGCGCCTGGTCGCCGAGGTCCTCGCCCTCGAGCACGCGGCGGCGCTCGGAGTAGATGACCTCGCGCTGCTTGTTGAGCACGTCGTCGTAGTCGAGGACGCGCTTGCGGATGTTGAAGTTCTGCTCCTCGACCTTCTTCTGGGCGCCCTCGACCGTCTTGGTGAGCATCTTGGCCTCGATCGGGAGGTCGTCGCCGGGCCCGAGGCGGTCGAGGATGCGGTAGATGCGGTCGCCGGCGAAGATGCGGATCAGGTCGTCCTCGGCGGAGAGGAAGAAGCGCGAGGCCCCGGGGTCGCCCTGGCGGCCGGCGCGCCCGCGGAGCTGGTTGTCGATGCGGCGGCTCTCGTGGCGCTCGGTGCCCACGATGTAGAGGCCGCCGAGGTCGGCGACGCCCTCGCCCAGCTTGATGTCCACGCCGCGGCCGGCCATGTTGGTCGCGATCGTGACGCCGCCCTTCTGGCCGGCGTTCTGGATGATCTCGGCCTCGCGGGCGTGGTTCTTGGCGTTCAGGACGTCGTGCGGGATGCCCCGGCGGGTGAGCAGGCCCGAGAGCATCTCGGAGATCTCGACCGAGATGGTGCCCACCAGCACCGGCTGGCCCCGCTCGTGCGCCTCGGCGATCTCGTCGGCCACGGCGCGGAACTTCGCGTCCTTGGTCTTGAAGATGAAGTCGTTCTCGTCGCGCCGGATCATCGGCCGGTGCGTCGGGACCGAGACGACGTCGGTCTTGTAGATCTTCGCGAACTCGTTGGCCTCGGTGGCCGCCGTGCCCGTCATGCCCGAGAGCTTCTCGTACATGCGGAAGTAGTTCTGGAGGGTGATCGTGGCGAGGGTCTGGTTCTCCTCGCGGATGCGCAGGCCCTCCTTCGCCTCGAGCGCCTGGTGGAGGCCCTCGGAGTAGCGGCGCCCCTCCAGCACGCGGCCGGTGAACTCGTCGACGATCAGCAGCTCGCCGTCGCGGACGATGTACTCCTTGTCCTTGCGGTAGAGGGCGTGGGCCTTCAGCGCCTGGATGAGGTGGTTGACGAGGTTGCCGTTGACGTCGAGGTAGAGGTTCTCGATGCCGAGCGCCTTCTCGACCTTGTCGACGCCGCTCTCGGTGGGCGACGCGGCGCGGTGCTTCTCGTCGACGTCGTAGTCCTCCCCCGCCTTGAGCGTGGGGACGATCCGCGCGAAGCGGTAGTAGGTGTCGGTCGCGGCCTCCGGCACGCCGGAGATGATCAGCGGCGTCCGGGCCTCGTCGATGAGGATCGAGTCGACCTCGTCCACGATGCAGAAGTAGTGCCCGCGCTGCACGCAGTCCGAGAGGCGGACCGCCATGTTGTCGCGCAGGTAGTCGAAGCCGAACTCGGCGTTGGTGCCGTAGGTGGCGTCGGCCGCGTACGAGGCGCGCCGCTCGGTCTCGGGCATCATCGACGCGATCACGCCCACGCTGACGCCCAGGAAGCTGTACAGCGGCCCCATCCACTCGGCGTCGCGGCGGGCCAGGTAGTCGTTGACCGTGACGACGTGGACGCCGCGCCCGGTCAGGGCGTTGAGGTAGACCGCCGGGGTGCCGGCGAAGGTCTTGCCCTCACCGGTCTTCATCTCGGCGACCTTGCCCTGGTTGAGGACCATGGCGCCGATCAGCTGCACGTCGAAGAGGCGCATGCCGAGCACGCGGCGGCCCGCCTCGCGGACGACCGCGAAGGCCTCCGTGAGCATGTCGTCGACCGACTCGCCGTTCTCCAGGCGCTGGCGGAACTCGGCGCTCTTCGCCTGTAGGGCGGCGTCGTCCAGGGCCTCCATCTCGGGCTCCAGCGCGCCGATCCGGGCGACCTGACCCTGCATGGCCTTCATCGCGCGGCCCTCGCCGACGCGGAGGACCCTGTTGATCAGGTCGGTGCTCATGCGGCTGCTCGCTCGATCGTGGGCACGGCGTGATCCATCGTAGCGCAGGGGTCATCGGCGGCCCCCCGGCGCATCCTGAGCCCGGAGGAGGCCCGGGAGGCGCCGGAGGGACCCCCGGCCCGCGCCGCTCAGGCGCCGGGGGCGATCAGGCCGTAGTCGCCGTCGCGCCGCCGGTAGACCACGTTGACCTCGCCGTCGCCGGTGTTGCGGAAGACGTAGAAGTCGTGCTGCAGGAGGTCCATCTGGAGCGCCGCGTCCTCCGGCGTCATCGCCTTCATCACGAACGACTTGCTCTTGACCAGGCGCGGCACGGGCTCGGCCTCGGGCTCCGGCCCGGCTGCCGGGCGGGAGCCGGCGCCGAGCTGCGCGCCGATCAGTTCCGGCACCTCGTCCATCGGCGGGCCCTGGTGGTCCTTGCGGCGCTCGCGGTAGCGGCGCGCCTGGCGCTCGAGCTTGCGGGCGGCCTGGTCGATCGCCGCGTACATGTCCTCGGCCGACTCGCGCACCCGCAGCACGGGGCCCTTGGTGCGCACGGTGACCTCGGCGATCTGCGCCTGCGCGATCTTGGGGTTGCGCTCGACGGACAGCTCGAGCTCGACCGTCGTCGCGTCGTCCCAGGGCGGCAGGATGCGGGTGAGCCGCTCCAGCTTCGCCTCGGCGTGATCGAAGAGCGCGTCGGTGACCGACATCCCCTTGCCCTTGACCTGGAGCTGCATCGTTGCCTCCTCCATCTCGCCGGTCGGGTACCACGATCGTACCGCCGGAGGGTGGCGACGGCACGCGCGGCGGAGCCGGGACACGACATCGGGGACCATCGGCCCGCCCGATCAGGCCGGCCCGGAAAGCGTGCGGGCCACGCACACGGCGCCGACCCGCCGGGCGCCGGCCGCGCGCAGCGCGCGGGCGCAGTCGGCCAGCGTGGCGCCGGTGGTGCGGACGTCGTCGACGAGCCACGCGACGGCCGGGACGGCGGCCCCGGGCGCCGCGGCGAACGCGCCCGACGCCTGCCGGCCGCGCGCGGTCCGCGCAGCGCCCCGCTGGGCCGGGCCCTCGCGCACCCTCACGAGGACGTCGGCCACCGGCGCGCCCCACGCGCGCCCGAGGGCCCGGGCGAGCAGCAGGCTCTGGTTGAAGCCGCGCTCGCGGGCGCGCCGCGGCCCGAGCGGCACCGGCACCAGGACGGCCCCGGGCGGCGGCGGCGGTACCGCGGCGACCGTCAGCTCCGCAAGCACCGGGGCCAGGCCGCGGCGGCGCCCGTCCTTCAAGGCCGCCACGAGCGCCGGCGCCGGCCCGCGGTACGCAACGGCCTGCCGCGCGCCCTCCACCCTCCCCCGGCACTCCGCGCAGCGCGCGACCGCGACGGGCACCGGGGCGCCGCAGCCCCCGCACCACGGCGGCGGCAGCGGCTCCAGGGCCGCCCGGCAGCGCCCGCACGCCGCAGCCCCGGGCAGGCCGCAGGCGGCGCACGCCGGCGGCAGCAGGACGTCGAGGAGGGCGCCGAGGGGCACGGCGTCCAGCCTGCGCCCCGGGACCGCCACGGGTCGGCCCGCAGGCGTGCCGGGGCCCGCGCGGACCCGTGCCGGCGCGCGGCTCAGGCTCAGGCCCCGGGTGCCTCCGGGCGCGGCAGGGAGCGCTCGTACGGCGGGCGGTGCACGCCGCGCTCGGTGACGATCGCCGCCACGAGGCGCGCGGGCGTCACGTCGAAGGCCGGGTTGGCCACGGGCGTGTCCGGCGCCGAGGCCGGTCGCCCCATCAGGGTGAGCCCGCGCACCTCGTCGGCGGCGCGCTCCTCGATCGGGATGCCCGCGCCGGTGGGCGTCGCCGGGTCGAGCGTGGTGGTCGGGGCGGCCACGATGACCGGGATCCCGTGCTCCCGCGCGAGCACCGCGAGCCCGTAGGTGCCGATCTTGTTGGCCACGTCGCCGTTGGCGGCGATGCGGTCGGCGCCCACCACGACGTGCGTCACGGCTCCGGCCGCCATCGTCGTCGCGGCCATCGAGTCGGTGATCAGGGTGTGGGCGATGCCGTCGCGCGCCAGCTCCCAGGCCGTGAGGCGCGAGCCCTGGAGCAGCGGCCGGGTCTCGGGGACCACCACCCGCAGCGAGGGGTCGGCGGCGTGCGCCGCGCGCACCACGCCGAGGGCCGTCCCGTATCCGCCCGTCGCCAGGGCGCCGGCGTTGCAGACCGTCATCACGCGCGCCCCCCGGCCGATCAGCGCCCGCCCGTGCCCGCCGATCGCCCGGCAGCGGGCGACCTCGTCGGCGTGGATGCGGCGGGCGCCCTCGGCGAGCGCCTCCGCCACCCGGGCCGGCGGCCCCTCCGTGGCGGCGGCCAGTGCGGCCTGGGCGTCGACGGCCCACGCGAGGTTGACGGCCGTGGGGCGGGCGGCGCGCAGGCCCGCGACCGCGCGGCCGAGCTCGGCGGCGAACGCCTCCGGCCCGCGCGGGGCGGCGCTCTCCGCCGCGAGCGCGACGCCCATCGCGCCGGCGACGCCGATGGCGGGAGCGCCGCGGATCGCGAGCCGGCGGATCGCGTCGACGACGGCCTCCCAGTCCCCGCAGCGCAGAACGGCCTCCTCCGCCGGCAGGCGCGTCTGGTCGAGCATCTCGACCGCCCCCGGGACGAGCCGGATGATGTCCTGCGGACCGAGCCCGGGCGCCCCGCTCACGTGCCGCGGTCCCAGGAGGCCAGGTACCGGGTCTGCTGCTCGGTGAGCTCGTCGATCCGCACGCCGAGCGCCGCGAGCTTGAGCGAGGCGATCTCGTCGTCGATGCGGCGCGGCACCGCGTAGACGCGCGGCTCCAGGTCGCGGCCCTCCCGGGCAAGGAACTCGGCGCAGAGGGCCTGGTTGGCGAAGCTCATGTCCATGACCGACGCCGGGTGCCCCTCCGCCGAGGCCAGGTTCACCAGGCGGCCCTCGGCCAGCAGGTAGAGGCGCCGGCCGTCCTCCAACCGGAACTCGCGGACCCCGGCGCGCACCTCGCGCTGCGCCACGGAGAGGGCGGCGAGGCCCGCGACGTCGATCTCGACGTCGAAGTGGCCGGCGTTGGCCAGGATCGCGCCGTCCTTCATCAGCCGCATGTGCTCCGGGCGGATCACGTCGACGTCGCCGGTGGCGGTGACGAAGACGTCGCCCACCGCCGCGGCCTCGGCGACGGGCATCACGGTGAACCCGTCCATCACGGCCTCCAGCGCGCGGCGCGGGTCGACCTCCAGCACGATGACGTTCGCCCCCATGCCGCGCAGGCGGCCCGCGATGCCCCTCCCCGACCAGCCGAAGCCCGCGACGACGGCACGGCGCCCGGCCAGGAGGACGTTGGTGGCGCGCAGGAGCCCGTCGACGGTCGACTGGCCCGTGCCGTAGCGGTTGTCGAACAGGTGCTTGGTGTCGGCGTCGTTCACCGAGACCACCGGGAAGCCTAGCCCCCCGGCGGCCTCCAGCGCGCGCAGGCGGATCACCCCGGTGGTGGTGTCCTCGGTGCCGCCGATCACCCCCTCGAGCATCTCGCGCCGCTCGCCGTGGAGCACCCCGATGACGTCGGCCCCGTCGTCCATCGTGATGTGCGGCGCGTGGTCGATCGCGGCGGTGATGTGCCGGTAGTAGGTGGCCTCGTCCTCGCCGCGGCGGGCGTAGGTCGCGATGCCGAAGTCGTGCACGAGGGCGGCCGCGACGTCGTCCTGGGTCGAGAGGGGGTTCGAGGCGACGAGCACCACGTCCGCCCCGCCGGCCTGGAGGGTGCGCGCCAGGGCGGCCGTCTCGGTGGTGACGTGCAGGCAGGCGGAGACGCGCAGCCCGGCCAGGGGCGTCTCGCGCGCGAACCGCTCGCGGATGCTGCGCAGGACCGGCATGTCCCGGTCCGCCCACTCGATGCGCTGGCGGCCCAGGGGCGCGAGGCCCGGATCGCCGACGTCGTGCCCGGAGGGGCTCACGCCGACGGGTCCGCCGACCTCCCGTATCCGGTCTGCGCGAGGCGCTCCTTGAGGCGCTCGATCATCTCGACCGGCCCGGGGTCCACCCCGCGCAGCAGGGCCAGGTACAGCGAGACGTAGTCGCCCAGCACGACCAGGTCGAGCATCCGCGCGAGCGCGCCCTGCCCCTCCGAGGAGATCGACGTCACGTCGGCGACGTGCGACTCGACGAGCTCCCGGGTCAGGTCGAAGCGGCGCTGCACCTGGCGGTGCTGGCGCGGGTCGCGCAGCAGCACCAGGTGGGCCATCGCGGCGAGCTGCTCGGGCATGCCGGCGAAGCCGACGATCTCGTTGTGGTCGAGCTCGGGCAGGGCCGACGCGTAGGCGGGGATCTTGGCGTTCTCGTTGAACTGGCCCTTCCACCGCACGGCGAGCGGCGCGGTCAGCTCGGCGCCCCAGATCAGGGGCACCCGGCCCTCGAAGGTCCGCGCGAGCTGCTTGGCGGGGTTCTCCGCCTCGGGGACGTCCGGGCCCCACGCGGCGACGGCGGCGGCCAGGGTCGCGCGCGCCTCCTCGAGGTCCGAGGTCAGCGGCGGCGTCAGGGCGTGGCGGTCGAGCATCACCAGCAGCGGCACCATCATCCGCAGCAGCGCCGCCCGCGGCTGCAGACCCGGCACCACCGGCACCACGGGGACGCCCTCGGCGGCGTAGAAGGAGCCGAGCTTGCCGCCGCTCGTCACCGCGACGCAGAGCGCGTTGCGCTCCAGGGCCTGCGAGGCGGCCGTAAGGGTCTCCTCGGTGCCGCCGGAGTACGAGCTCAGGATCACGAGGGTCGAGTCGGAGATCCACCCGGGCAGGTGGTAGTCGCGCACCGTGGTCACCGGCTTCAGCAGCACCTCGCGGTACGCGCCGGTCACCAGGTCGGCGGCGATGGCCGAGCCGCCCATGCCGCAGATCGCCACGTCCGTGACCGCCTCGGCGGGCCACGGCAGCTCGACGGCCTCGGCGGCGGCGCGCGCCTCGTCGAAGGCCGCGACCGAGTCGCCGACGCCGGCGATCAGGCCGAGGCCGTCCCTGGCGAACGCGTCCGGGCCGTCGAGGGGGATCACGCCGGGCAGGCTACCGTAGGTCACGTCGCCGCACCCGCCGCGGTCGGCACCGGCGTCGCCGGGTCCACGACCTCGCCGTCGGCCACGACGGCCCCGTCGCCCACGACCACGCCGGGGCCGAGCCGGGCGCCGCGGCCGACGTGGACGTTCTCGCCGACGATCGCCGAGTCGAGCACGGCGTCGGGTCCGATGCCGCTGCCGGCGCCCACCACCGCCCCCCGCAGGACCGCCCCGGCGCCGACCCGCGCGCCCGCCCCGACGCACGACGCCGCATCGACCTCGGCGGCGGGGTCGACCGTCGCGCCGGGCCCGAGGTAGGCGGCGCCCGCGGGCGACTCGGTGCGCAGGGCGCCGGCGAGCACGTCGTGGTTGGCCGCCAGGTAGGAGGCGTGGGTGCCGATGTCGCGCCAGTAGGCGTCGCTCGGGAACCCGTGGAGCAGCCCCTCCCCGGCCAGCGCGGGGAAGACCTCGCGCTCGATGGAGCACGCACGCCCGGCGGGCACCCGGTCGAGCACCCCGGGCGAGAGCAGATAGGTGCCGGCGTTGATGCGGAACGGCTCGCCGGGCCGCAGCTCGTCCGCGCTCGGCTTCTCGACGAACTCCTCCACCCGGCCGTCGTCGAACAGGCGCACGAGCCCGAACGCGCTGGGGTCCTCGACCGGGGTCAGCGCGATGGTGCCGGCGGCGCCGGTCTCGTGGTGGCGCGCGGCGAAGGCCGCGAGATCGAGGTCGGTGAGGATGTCGCCGTTCAGCACCAGGAAGGGCGCGTCGTCGAGGAGGCCCTCGGCGTTCTTGATCGCCCCGGCCGTCCCGAGGGGCTCGGGGTCGACGACGTAGCGCAGCCGCACCCCGATGGCGGACCCGTCGCCGAAGTGCTCGCGCAGGGCGTCCGGCCGGTAGCCGCAGGAGAAGATCACGTCGTCCACGCCGTGGCGGCGCAGCAGATCGAGCTGGTGGGCGACGAAGGGCCGGTCCACGAGTTGCATCATTGGCTTGGGACGGGTGTCGGTGAGCGGCCGCAGGCGCCGCCCCTCGCCCCCCACGAGCACGACCGCCTGGGTCAGGACGCGACCTCCACCTGCGGCGACGGCACGCGGCCGATGCCCTCGAAGGCGAAGCCGAGCCGGATCATCTCCTCCGGGTCGAGCGCGTTGCGGCCGTCGATCACGACCGGCGCGCGCATCGCCTCCCTCACGGCGGCCCAGTCGAGCCCGACGATGGCGCTCCACTCGGTCACCAGCACGGCGGCGTCGGCGTCGGTCACCGCGTCCATGGCGCTCGGCGCCATCGACACGCCGTGCAGGCGGTCGGCGACCTCGACGATCGGATCGTAGGCGACGACGATCGCGCCCTCGGCGAGCAGCCGCGCGGCGAGAACGAGGCTCGACGCCTCGCGCATGTCGTCGGTCTCGGGCTTGAAGGCGAGGCCGAGCAGCGCGATGCGCCGGCCCTCGAGCCCCCCGAGGTGCTTCTTGAGCTTGCCGATGACGCGGCGCTTCTGGAGCTCGTTGACCTCGATCACCGAGGTCAGGAGCTGGAAGTGGTAGCCCGAGTTGCCCGCGAGCTGCTTGAGCGCCGACACGTCCTTGGGGAAGCAGCTGCCGCCGAAGCCGATGCCGGCGCGCAGGAACGAGCGGCCGATGCGCGAGTCGAGGCCCATGCCGTGCGCGACGACCTCGACGTCGGCGCCGACCTCCTCGCACACGTTGGCGATCTCGTTGATGAAGCTGATCTTGGTGGCGAGGAAGGCGTTGGACGCGTACTTCACCATCTCCGCCGAGGGCACCGACGTGCGGATGATCGGCGCGCCGAGGGGCTCGTAGAGGGCCGCCACCCGGTCGCCCTGCGCCTCGTCCGAGGCCCCGATGACCACGCGGTCGGGGTGGAGGAAGTCGGCGATCGCCGCGCCCTCCTTCAGGAACTCGGGGTTGGAGCAGTACCCGACGTCGGTCAGGCCGCGGGCGTCGAGCTCCGCGCGCACGCGCTCGCCCGTGCCCACGGGGACGGTGCTCTTCATGACGAGGACGTGGCGGGAGTCGGCGCCCACCCTCTCGAGCTCCTCCACCACGCTCATCACGCGCGAGAGATCCGCGTCGCCCGAGTACGTCGGTGGGGTGTCGACGGCGATGAACACGATGTCCGAGCGCTCGAGCATCCGCTCCAGCGACAGCGTGTAGGTGAGCCGCTCGGCGTGCTCGGCCATCAGCTCCGTGAGGCCGGGCTCGTAGATCGGGACGATGCCGTCGTTGAGCGCCGCGACCTTCGTGGCGTCGATGTCGCGCAGGGTGACGTCGTAGCCCATCGACGCGAGGCAGACCCCGGTCACCAGGCCGACGTAGCCCGCGCCGATGACGCCGACGCGCTCCCGCGGCGCGGGGATCGTTCCGTTCGCGGGCGTGGCGGCCCCGGGGGCGTCCTCGCTCACGGGGTGGACCCGTCGGTCTCGACCGTGATCGGGGTGTCCGTCCGGCCCTCCGGCAGGCGCGCGCGGTTCAGGGGGCGCATCGACTTCGCGATCTCCTCGATGGTCTTCGCGCTGAGGTCGTTCTGGAGGGTGTTGGACACCCAGTACCAGGTGTTGCCCACCTTGAACGCGATCCTCTGCAGGTTGCGGCCATCGTAGAAGGTGCGGTACTCACGTCCGCCCGACGTATAGCGGGTGTCGCTCTCGACGATCGGGGGGTTCTTCATGGTCGTCATGGTGATGCCCCAGTAGCGCGGCGCCCCGCCCACATATGTGCGCATCACGAGCTTCACCGCCGGCGGGCCGTTGTCGCCGCCGTCCTTCGAGATGCGGTAGGCCCGGATGATGCGCACATCCGAACCCGACGCCACCTTCATCGGCGCCATCAGGCGCAGGCCCGGCACCTCGGAGCGGATCGCGCGCAGCGGCGCCACCAGGCTCGTGGTGTCCGTGGTGCTCGGCGGCGGGCGCTCGTCGGGCTTCGGCGGCGCCGCGAGCTCGCCCGTGAAGTCGGCCCCGGCCACGACCACCACGTCGCTGCCGCCGTTGCCGTTCTCCAGGGCGCCCACGGTCGCGCCCGGGCCGAGCAGCGGCGCGATGCGGCGGGCGGCGTCGCGGTACCCCTCGGCGTAGTACACCGCGCTCGACGCGTAGTCGAACGTGCCGGCGTTGCCGCCGACGCGCACGTTGTACCTCTTGTCGGCGAGTGCCTGCGCGAGGTCCTCGGCGGCCAGCAGGCGGCCGCTGCCGTTCTGCACCGTCACCTGCACCGTGCTCGGGTCGACCGGCTTGGCCTGGGCGTCCTGCTCGAACTCGGGATCGAGCCACTGGGCGACCTTGGTGCGGATCTCGGTCTCGTCGGCCAGCTCGACCGAGGCGCCGTTGACCATCCCCGAGGTGCCCTGGATCGAGGTCCGGGCCACGCTGTCGTCCGGCACGAAGAGGGCGAGGTTCATCAGGCGGATGAACCGGCCGGGGTCGCGGATCGACAGCTCGAGCGTGCCGTCGGCGAAGATCTTGCGCAGGGTGGTGACGTTGGTGAGGTCGCCGAGGCCGCCGGCCTGCCGCTTCAGCTCGGCCAGGAAGAGCTGCTGGCGGGCGTCGCGCGCGTAGGTCGAGTCGGTGTGCCGGTAGCGCACGTAGGCGAGTGCGTCGGCGCCGTCGAGGCGGTGGTAGCCCGGCTCGATGTCGATGTTGGCGTAGTTGGTCGCCGCCGTCCCGATGTTCTCGTTGAAGTAGCGGCGGTCGATGTCGAGGTACACGCCCCCGAGGCGGTCCACGAGCTTGGCGAAGCCGGTGAAGTCGACGATCACGTACGCGTTGACCGGCTGCCCGGTCAGCTGCTCCACGGTCTTGATCGTCGTGGCGGGCCCCTGGGCGTAGGCCGAGTTGATCTTCCCGGACCCGTAGCCCGGGATGTCGACCCAGAGGTCGCGCGGGAAGGACAGCATCGAGATGCTGTCGCGGTCCGGGTCCATGCGCACCAGGATCAGCGTGTCGCTGCGGCCGGGGTCGCCGTCCTGCGGCCGCGTGTCCGAGCCGATCAGGAGGATGTTCTCCGGCCTGCCGGGCAGGGCGGGCTTGGTGGCGGCCCGCGCCTCGCGCGCCTCGGGCGTGTCCGGGACCGCGGCCTCCAGCGTGTCGTCGAGGTAGAGGTAGGCGCCGCCGAGCACCGCGACCACCAGGCCCACGGCCGCCCACATCGTCCACCCGATCACCGACACCCAGAGGCGGCGACGGGGCGGGACGCGCCAGTAGCGGGCGCCCCGGTGGGGGGGCTCGGGACGCTCGGGCGGCTCGGGGCTCACGCCGACACCACCCCCGTCCCGCGCGCCGGCGCCGGGAGCTCGGCGACCATGCGGGCGAACTCCGCCAGCGCCCGCCGGTAGCGCGGCAGGCTCTCGATCTCCACGTACTCCTCCGGCCCGTGGTGACCGGCGCCGCGGGGCCCGAACTCGACGGCCGGGACGCCCACCTCGAGGAAGGCCACGGCGTCCGAGGCGCCGTCGCGCCCGACCGAGGTGGCCGACGGCTCGTGGCGGCCGGCCGCGTCGAGGAGCGTCTGCACGAACAGGTGGTCCGGCGGGACGTCCGCGGGCGGGCGCTCCAGCAGCACCTCGATGCGCGCTCGGGGCTCCAGCGACAGGATCTGGGCGAGCACCTCGTCGGGCGACTGCCCCGGCAGGTAGCGCACGTCCACGTCCATCCGCACGTGGTCGGGGACCTTGTTGACGGCGTCGCCGCCCTGGATGCGACCGAGGTTGATGGAGGGGCGCTCGAACAGGGGGGCGGACTCCTGGGCGAAGGGGAGCGTCGCGATGCGGCGGTACATGTCGATTCCCCGCAGGACCGCATTGTCCCCCAGCCAGGGCGTCGCGCCGTGCGCGGCGGTCCCGGCCACGTCGACGCGCATCATGAGCACCCCCTTCGCCTGCACCCCCACCCGCATGTCCGTCGGCTCGCCGCACACGACGAAGTCGGCGCGCAGGCCGTCGTGCACCATGAGCTGGGTGCAGTTCTCCCCCGGCTCCGAGCGCTCCTCGTCGGGGACCACGATCAGCTCGACCACCGCGCCGTCCAGGCCCTCCGCGAGGTCGGCGACGGCGAGCATCATCGCCCCCAGCGCGGCCTTCATGTCGTAGGCGCCCCGCCCGAAGAGGCGGCCGCCCTCGATGCGCGGCGTGAACTGCCCGGGGTGGCCGGGCACGACGTCGATGTGCGCGTGCAGGATCAGGCGCAGGGGGCCGCGCCCGACGCGCGCCACCAGGCTGCGACGTCCCCCGGTCTCGACCTGGGAGACGGTCGCGCCACGGGCGTCGAGCCAGCCCGCGACGAAGTCGGTGGCCTGGCCGATGCCGGAGCGGCGAGACGTGTCGTAGGCGATCAGCCGCTCGGCGAGCTGGACCTCGTCCACCCGTCCAGGATAGCCGACCGCCCGTCCGCTCCGGCACCGGCGCCGGTCCTGGCCGGGCGTTAACCGCCGGGCGCGCGCACCCCCCTACCCTCGGAGGGGATGCTCGCCGCCCTCCTCAGCGCGCTGCTCGTCGCGGCGCCCGCGCCGGCCGTCGCCGAGCGCCCGATGACCGTGCCCGCCCCCGGCGGGGTCACCCTGGCGGCCACCCTCACGGTGCCCGCCGGCCCGGGCCCCCACCCCGCCGCGGTGCTCGTGAGCGGCTTCGGCCCCGCCTCGCGCGACGGGTCGTTCGGCCGCCGGGGCGGGCCGTACGCCGACCTCGCCCGCGAGCTCGCCCGCTCGGGCGTGGCGACGCTGCGCTACGACAAGCGCGGCACCGGCGACTCGGGCGGCCCGGCGCTGAGCTGGCTCGATGCGCGGACGCTCGCGCGTGACGCCTCGGCGGCGGTGAGCACCCTCGCCGCCCTGCCCGGCCTGACGCGGGTGGCGCTCATCGGACACAGCCAGGGCGGCGACCTGGCGCTGGCCGCGGCCCCCGGCTCCGCGGCCGCGCGGGTGGTGACGCTCGCCGCGCCGGGACGGCCGCTCGGCGACCTGCCGCGCGTCTCGGGAGGGGCGCGCGCGCTGCTCGACCGCCTCGCCGGCCCCGCGGCGGCCCGGGCGACCCTCGCGACCGACCCCGCGGCGCTCGCCGCGCGCGTGCGCGTACCGCTGCTGCTGGTCCACGGCTCCCGGGACGGGACGGTGCCCTCGTCGGACATGGGCGTCCTGGCCGCGGCGCGCCGGGCCGCGGGCCGCCCCGCCCGCACGCTGACCGTGGAGGGCGCGAACCACTTCCTACAGGTCGACGGCCGCGTCCCGGCCGCCACGGTCCGGAGCATCGCGGCCTTCGTCTCCCGGGCCTGAGGGCCGCGCGGCCGGCGCGTCGATCTCCGGCACCGGGTTGCGGAGGCTCCAGAGGCCCCATGCGGCGAGCAGGGCGGCGCAGCCGGCGAGGGTCGCGCCGATGCCGGCCTGCTCGGCCACCAGGCCCGCGATCGTCGAGCCGATCGCGATCGGGCCGATCACCGAGAGCTGGTAGAGGCCGAGCATCCTGCCGAGCAGCGCCGGCGGCGACCGGAGCTGCGTCGCGGTGTTCGTCGCCGCGAACATCCAGATCCAGAACGCGCCGGCGAAGGCCATCCCCGCGATGCCGAGCAGGAACCAGGGGGTCAGCGCGACGACGGCCATCCCGGCCGCGAACAGGGTCGTCCCGGTGGGCAGCGCGAGGTGGCGCGGGTACCCCCGGCCGTGGAGCTGCTCCAGCAGCCAGGCGCCGACCAGCGCCCCGCCGCCCATGGCGCCGAGCAGCAGGCCGAGGCCCGCGGCGCCCGCGTCAAGGCGATCGGCGATCACGGGGGCGAGCTCCTGGATCGGCGACGCGAGGGCGGTGAAGAGCGACATCCCGATCAGCAGGCGGCGGATCGCCGGGTCGCGGAGCCCGAAGCGCAGCGCGTCGCCCATCCCGACGCGTGCCCCGCCGCGCGCCGCCGGCGGCCGCGGCGGCACCCGCAGCAGGGCCCAGACGAGGGCGAGGAAGGAGACGGCGTTCAGCGCGAAGCAGGTCGTCGCGCCGAAGAGGACGAGCACTCCCCCGCCCACGGCGGGCCCGGCCAGGCGGGCGACGTTGATGCCCGCGGCGTTCAGGGAGACCGCCTGCGAGAGCCGGCCGGGCGGGACGAGCGACGGGATCAGCGCGAGCATCGCCGGCAGGCCGAGGGCGAAGCCGAGCCCCACCACGAACGTCAGGACGTAGATGGCCCCCACGTGCGTGCCGCCGACGAACGTGATGACCGCCAGCGCGGCGGCCGCGACGGCCTGGAGCAGGAAGGTCCAGATCCCGACCAGCCGCCGGTCGAACCGGTCGGCCAGGCTCCCGGCGTAGGCCGAGAAGGCGATCGCGGGGGCGCGCGTGACCAGCGCCAGGGCACCGACGGCGGCCGGGCTGCCCGTCGCCTCGAGGATGAGCCAGCCGCTCGCGACGATCTGGAGCCACGACCCGGCGTTCGACGCGAGGCTCGCCAGCCAGACCTCCCGGAACGCCGGGACGCGCAGGGTCTCGGGGATGCCGGCCACCGGTGGAGTATCGCGGCGCGCCGGAGCGCCGGCCCCGCGGGCCGTGGGAGGATCCGGGTACCGTGCGCTCCCCCACGACCGGCCCGGCCCGGGGCCCCGAGGTGCGGACGGCCGCGCCGCGCGACGCGGCGGCCGTCGCGGCGATCCACATCGCCGCCTGGCGCCGCGCGTACGCGCACGTCTTCCCGCCCGAGGCCCTGGCGAGCATCCCGCCCGGCGACCGCCAGCGCATGTGGCGCGGGATCATCGCCGCGCCGGGGGCGCGCCGCCGGGTGCCCGTGGCCGGGCCCCCCGGCGGCGCGCCCCGGGGCTTCGCGCTCTGGAGCCCCACCCGGGACGACGACCGCGACCCGGCCGCGACGGCCGAGCTCTGCGCGATCTACGTGCACCCCGACGCATGGGGCGAGGGCCTCGGACGCGTCCTGATGGCGCGCGGCGCGGCGCTCGCCCGGGCCGACGGCTTCGCGCACGCGACGCTCTGGGTGGTGCGCGACAACCCGCGCGCCCGGCGCTTCTACGAGCGGGCTGGCTGGGCCCCGGACGGCGCGGCCCGGGTGGAGGAGGTGCTCGGCACCCGGGTGGAGGAGGTGCGCTACGCCACCGCCCTCGCGGCGGGGGCGGCGGCCGGCTAGGCGGGCGGGGCGGGGGGCGCCGCGTACTCCTCGTCCGTGACGTGGGCGCCCCAGCGCACGTGACCGGCGTCCGTCACCTCGTGCACCGCCAGGTGCGTCATGAAGGTCGCGGGCCCGGCGCCGTGCCAGTGCTCCTCGCCCGGCCCGAACTCGACGGTGTCGCCGGCGCGCACGGCCTCGGGCGGCGCCCCCCGGCGCTGCACCAGGCCCTCGCCCTCGGTGATGTGCAGGATCTGGCCGAGGGGGTGTGTGTGCCAGGCGGTGCGGGCCCCGGGCGCGAAGTGGACGCTCACCACCCGCACCCGCGCGGGCTCGGGCGGCGTCGCGATCTCGTCCACCCACACCGCCCCGGTGAACCAGTCGGCCGACGGGACCGCGGTGGCAGGCCGCGTGCGCGTGATCCGCATGTCCCGGCCCCCTAGACGACGTCGACGAGGTCGACGACGAAGATGAGCGTCTCGCCGGGGGCGATCACGCCGCCCGCGCCGCGGTCGCCGTAGGCGAGGTGCGGCGGGATCACGAGCCGCCGCCGGCCGCCGACGCGCATGCCCGCGACGCCCCGGTCCCAGCCCGTGATGACCTGCCCCTGACCGAGGCCGAAGCGGAACTCGCGCCCGCGGTTCCAGGAGGCGTCGAACTCCTCGCCGGTGGAGAAGGCGACGCCGGCGTAGTGCACGGACACGGTCTGGCCGGGCTGCGCCTCGGCCCCCTCGCCCACCACCAGGTCCACGATCTCGAGGTCCTGGGGCGGCGCGCCCTCGGGCGGGTCGATGTCGGGTCGCTCGAGCGCCATCGGGTCTCCTCCGGACGGGACGTCGGACCCGGTCAGCCTACCGCCGCCCCGGACGGGGCGCGGCGGACTCAGTCCCGGTCGTGCAGGACGGCCTGCATGAGGCCGGGGAAGCGCTCGTCGAGCTCCTCACGGCGCAGCCACGTGTTGCGCCGCGTCCCCTCGTCCTGCTGGGCGATCACCCCGGCCAGCCGGAGCGTCTTGAAGTGATGGCTGGCCGTCGACTTGGTCACGTCGAGGCGGACCTGGCCACAGGGCATCGCCGTGCCGCATGCGAGCTGGCGGACGATCTCGAGCCGGACAGGATCCGAGAGGGCCTGGAGGACCGTCACGAGGTCCACCGCCGCGAGGTCCACCTGGTCGATATCCGCGTGCGCGCCCATGCCGCCCCCGAGCGTGTGTTTGACGTGTGTCGAACGAGCAGGTACGGTCTGCATCGAACTTTACCGGGGACGACCGGCCGGCCGCCACCCCCGCCCTGGACACCGTACGGGAGCGGACATCGTGGACGATCAGCGCGCGGCGGGGACCGCGACAGGAGGGGTGCGCCTCGACCGCCCGGCGTGGGCGATGCTGCTCACCCTCTGCGGGGCCCTCTTCCTGGACTCGCTGGACGTGTCGATGGTGGGCGTGGCGCTCCCCTCGATCCGCGACGAGCTCGGCATGACGACCTCCTCGCTGCAGTGGATCGTGAGCGCCTACGTGCTCGGGTACGGCGGCTTCCTGCTGCTGGGCGGGCGCGCCGCCGACCTGTTCGGCCGCCGCCGGGTCTTCGTCGCGTCGCTCGCCGTGTTCGCCGTCGCCTCGGCGCTCGGGGGGCTGGTGGACGACGGGACCCTGCTCGTGGCGTCCCGCTTCGTGAAGGGCGTCGCGGCCGCGTTCACGGCGCCCGCGGGGCTGTCGATCATCACGACCACCTTCGCGCGCGGGCCGGTGCGCAACCGGGCGCTCGCCGTCTACACCGCCACCGGGGCGGTCGGCTTCTCGCTCGGCCTCGTCGTCGGAGGCGCGCTCACCGAGGCCGGCTGGCGGTGGGTGTTCCTGCTGCCCGCCCCGGTCGCGCTGGCGATCCTCGCCGCGGCGGTGCGGTTCGTCCCGGATGACGGGCGCCCGGCGCAGGGGCGCCGCCGCGTGGACGTGGCGGGCGCCGCCACCGTGACCGGGGGCATGCTGCTGCTCGTCGCCACGGTCGTCGAGGCGCCCGCGGCCGGGTGGACCTCGGCGCGGACGCTCGGCGGGCTGGCGGGCGCGGTCGCGCTGATCGCGGCGTTCGTGGCCGTGGAGCGGCGGGTCGCCGCCCCGCTCGTGCGACTCGGGATCCTCCGCTCCGGCGCCATCGTGCGCGCCAACCTCGGCGCCATGGCGCTCCTCGGCGCCTGGGTCGGCTTCCAGTTCGTCCTCACGCTCCACCTCCAGGGGGCCCGCGGCTGGTCGCCCCTGGAGACCGGCCTCGCCATCTTCCCCGCCGGCGCGATCGTCGCGCTGCTCGCCCCGCGGATGGGGGCGGTGGTCGCGCGCGCCGGGCTCGTGCCGCCGATCGTCGCCGGCCTCGCCGCGACGGCGGCGGGCTACGCGCTGTTCCTGCCGGTCGCCGCCGACTCGGGCTACGCCGCGGGCGTGCTGCCCTCCATGCTGCTCTGCGGCCTCGGCTTCTCGCTCGCCTACGGGCCCCTGAACATGGCGGCCACGGCCGGGGTCGACCCCGGCGAGCAGGGGCTCGCGGGCGGCCTGGTGACGACGTCCTTCCAGTTCGGCGGGGCCCTCGTGCTCGCCGTCGTCACCGCGGTCGCGGAGGGGTCGGGCTCGCCCGGCGCCGACCCGGCCGGGCTGCTCGACGGCCACCGGCCGGCCGTGGCGGTGTCGCTGCTGGTGGCGCTGCTCGGCGTCGCCGCGACGGGCGCGCGGCGGCGGGCGCCCCGGGCGGCGGCGGAGCCCGCCGGCTGCTGAGGCGACGGCCGGCGGGGGGTCGCCCCCGCCGGCGCGCGCGGTCAGCGGCCGGCGACCCTCAGGCGGTTCTCGGCGCGGCGGCGGGCGCTCTCGGCGGCCACGCGGGCCACCTCGTCGTCGCCGGCGTCGGCCAGGGCGGCCTCCGCGCGCTCGAGGGCGCGCTGGGCACGGACCGGGTCGATCTCCCCGGCCTTCTCGGCCTGCTCCACCAGCACCAGCACCTGGTCGTGCTCGACCGACATGTAGCCCTCGGTGGTCGCGTAGACCACCTCGGTGTCGTCGAGGAGCGTGATCCGGGTCTCGCCGGTGCGCAGGAAGGCGATGAACGGCGCGTGCCGGGGCAGGATGCCGATCTCGCCCTCGACGGAGGTCGCCACGACCATCCAGACCTGGTCGTCGTCGTAGACCGCGCCCTCGGGGGTGAGGATGCGCAGGCCCAGGCGACGCCGCTCGGTGCCGACGGCGGTGCTCACCGGGACCTCAGCTCCGCGGCCTTCTCGACGGCCTCGTCGATGCCGCCGACGAGGAAGAACGCCTCCTCGGGCAGGTCGTCGTGGCGGCCCTCGACGATCTCCTTGAAGCCACGGATCGTCTCGGCGAGCGGCACGTACTTGCCCGGCCGGCCCGTGAAGGCCTCGGCCACGTGGAACGGCTGGGAGAGGAAGCGCTCGATGCGGCGGGCGCGCGACACCGCGAGCTTCTGCTCGTCGGTGAGCTCGTCCACGCCGAGGATCGCGATGATGTCCTGGAGGTCCTTGTACTGCTGGAGGATCTCCTGCACGCGGGTCGCGACCTCGTAGTGCTCCGGGCCGACGCCCTCCTTGGAGAGGATGCGGCTGTTGGAGTCGAGCGGGTCCACCGCGGGGTAGATGCCCTTCTCCGCGATGCCGCGGCTCAGCGTCGTGGTGGCGTCCAGGTGGGCGAACGACGCCGCCGGGGCCGGGTCGGTGAGGTCGTCGGCCGGGACGTAGATCGCCTGGATCGAGGTGACCGAGCCGTCGCGCGTCGAGGTGATGCGCTCCTGGAGGTCGCCCATCTCGTTCTGGAGGGTCGGCTGGTAGCCCACGGCGGAGGGCATGCGGCCGAGGAGGGCCGACACCTCGGAGCCCGCCTGCACGAAGCGGAAGATGTTGTCCACGAAGAGCAGCACGTCCTGGCCGCCCTGGTCGCGGAAGTACTCGGCCATCGTCAGGCCGGACAGGGCGACGCGCAGCCGGGCGCCGGGCGGCTCGTTCATCTGGCCGTACACGAGCGCGGTCTTGTCGATGACCCCGCTCTCCTTCATCTCCAGCCAGAGGTCGTTGCCCTCGCGGGTGCGCTCGCCCACGCCGGCGAACACCGACAGGCCGCCGTGCTCCTGGGCGATGTTGTGGATCAGCTCCTGGATGAGCACCGTCTTGCCCACGCCGGCGCCCCCGAAGAGGCCGATCTTGCCGCCCTTCACGTACGGGGCGATCAGGTCGACGACCTTGATGCCGGTCTCGTAGATCTCCTCGGTGGGGTTGAGCTGGTCGAACGACGGCGCGCTGCGGTGGATCGGCCAGCGCTCGCCCTCGCTCACGTCGGCGCCCTCGTCGATCGTGTCGCCGAGCACGTTGAAGATGCGGCCGAGCGTGCGCTGGCCGACCGGCACCGAGATCGGCGCGCCGGTGTCCGTCACGGCCGTGCCGCGGGCCAGGCCGTCCGTCGTGTCGAAGGCGACCGCGCGGACCCGGTCGTCGCCCAGGTGCTGCTGCACCTCGGCGATCAGAGGCGGGGCGTCGCTGCCGCGGTCGATCTCGACGGCGTTGTAGATGCTCGGCAGCTGCCCGTCGGGGAACCGTGCGTCGATGACGACACCCTTGATCTCCAGGATCGTGCCGGTGCCGCGTGCGTCGTCAGACATTCTGGGCTTGGTCTCCTTGGGGCTCTTACTGGAGGGCGTCGGCGCCGGCCACCACTTCCAGGATCTCCTGGGTGATGGCGGCCTGTCGGGCGCGGTTCATGGCGAGGGTGAGGTCGTCGATGAGGACGCCCGCGTTGTCGGTGGCGTTGCGCATCGCGGTGCGGCGCGCCGCGAGCTCCGCGGCCGCGCTCTCCAGGAGCGCACGGTAGATGGTGGTGTCGAGGTAGGTCGGCAGCAGCGACTTCAGGAAGAGCGCCGGCTCGGGCTCGAACTCGGCGGACGTCGCGAGCGGGTCCTCCTCACCGTCGTCGTCGCTGTCGGTGACGGCCATGCGCTCCACCGGCAGGAGCTGCTCGGTGGTCACCTTCTGCTCGAGCACCGACTTGAAGGCGTTGTAGACGATGACGACCCGGTTGGCCTCGCCCTCGGTGAAGCGCGAGACCAGGTGCTCGGTGACCTGCTCCGAGTCGGCGAACGTCGGCTCGACCGAGAAGCCCTGGAAGGACCGGTCGATGGTCATGCCCCGGAAGCTCAGGGTGCCGGCGCCCTTCTTGCCGACGGTGGTGAACTCGACATCGTCGAACCCCTCCTCCCGGAGGGCGTCGGCGACGCCCATCGCGGTGCGGACGATGTTGACGTTGAACGCGCCCGCGAGGCCGCGGTCGCCGGTGATGGCGACGACGATGGCGCGACCCTCGGCCGGCCGCTCGTCGAGCAGGGGCTCGCCCTGCACGCCGCCGCTCGCGGCGGCCGCCTGCGACATCAGGCGGCGCATCGACTGGGCGTACGGGCGCAGGGACTCGATGTTGTCCTGCGCGCGGCGCAGCTTCGCCGAGGCCACCAGCTCCATGGCACGGGTGATCTTGCGGGTGTTGCGGACCGATTCGATCCGCCGCTTGATGTCGCGGGTGGTCGCCACGTCGTCCCGGGGCTAGGCCGCGGCCGTCGCGGTCTCGGCGTCCTCCGCCTCGACCTCGGCCTCCGGCGCGGGCGCCGGGGTCTCGACCGACGGGGCGAACTGGTTGACGACGACCTTCGCGATCTCCTCGACGCGCGCCTGCGCCTCGTCGGAGAGCTCCTTGGTGTCGCGGATGCCCGCCAGCACCTCGGGGGCCTTCTCGCGCAGGTCGCGGCGGATCGCGTCGTTGACCTCGGGCACCTGCTCCACGTCGATCCCGTCCAGCAGGCCGGAGTTGGCGGCCGCGATGATGGCCACCTGCTCCTCGACCGGCCACGGCGCGAAGGCCGGCTGGTTGAGGGTGGCGACGAAGCGGGCGCCGCGGGCGAGGGTGCGCTGGGTGGAGGCGTCGAGCTCCGAGCCGAACTGGGCGAACGCCTCGAGGTCGCGGTACTGGGCGAGCTCGAGCTTGAGCTTGCCGGCCACCTTGCGCATCGCCTTGATCTGGGCGGAGCCGCCCACCCGGCTGACCGAGATGCCGACGTTGAGGGCCGGCCGCACGCCCGAGAAGAAGAGCTTGCTCTCGAGGAAGATCTGGCCGTCCGTGATCGAGATCACGTTGGTGGGGATGTAGGCGGAGACGTCGCCGGCCTGCGTCTCGATGATCGGCAGGGCGGTCAGCGAGCCGCCGCCGAGCTCGTCGGAGAGCTTGCAGGCGCGCTCCAGCAGGCGGCTGTGGAGGTAGAAGACGTCGCCCGGGAACGCCTCGCGGCCCGGCGGGCGCCGCAGCAGCAGCGAGAGCTGGCGGTAGGCGTCGGCCTGCTTGGAGAGGTCGTCGTAGACACAGAGGGCGTGCTCGCCGCCGTACAGGAAGTACTCGGCCATCGCGGCGCCCGAGTAGGGCGCGAGGTACTTCAGCGGGGCGGCCTGGGAGGCGGTCGCGGCGATGACCGTCGTGTACTCCATCGCGCCGGCGTTGCGCAGGCGCTCCACCACGGTGGCGACGGTCGAGGCCTTCTGGCCGATCGCGACGTAGAAGCAGCGCACGCCCTGGCCGGCCTGGTTGATGATCGCGTCCACCGCGATCGTCGTCTTGCCGGTCTGCCGGTCGCCGATGATCAGCTCGCGCTGGCCCCGGCCGATCGGGATGAGCGCGTCAATCGCCTTGATGCCGGTCTGGAGGGGCTCCTTCACCGGCTGGCGCTGCACGACGCCCGGCGCCTTGAACTCGACGGGGCGGTAGTGCTCCGTGACGATCGGGCCGCGGTCGTCGAGCGGGTTCCCGAGGGGGTCGACCACGCGGCCGAGGAGGGCCTCGCCCACCGGCACCTGGATGACCTTGCCGGTGCGCCGGACCTGGTCACCCTCCTTGATGAGGGTGTCGTCGCCGAGGAGCACGGCGCCGACGTTGTCCTCCTCGAGGTTCAGGGCCAGGGCGGTCACGCCGTGCGGCAGCTCGAGCATCTCGAGGGAGACGCAGGACTGGAGCCCGTGGATGCGGGCGATGCCGTCGCCGACCTGGAGGACGGTGCCGACCTCCTCGACCTCCACGGTCCCCGAGTACCGCTCGATCTGGTCCTTGAGGACCTTCGTGATCTCATCGGGTCGCAGCTTCATCTGGCGGTCGTCACCTTTCTCAGCTCAGGTCGGATGCGGTGCGGGGTCAGGCCGTCTCGACGGCGTCGACCGGGGCGCCGCGGAGGCTCAGGCGCAGCTCCTCCAGGCGGTGGCGGACGGAGCCGTCGATGACGGCCCCTCCCACCCGCAGGACGAGGCCGCCCACGATGCCGGGCTCCACGGTCTCGGTCAGGTCGACGTCGGCGCCGGTCTTGCCGCGGATCTGCTCGACGATCCGCTCACGGAGGTCGGGCGGCAGCGGCACGGCCGTGACCGCCTCGACCTCGATCCGGTTCTCGGACCGCGCCACGCGGGCGGCGAAGGCGTCGGCCAGGTCGAGGAACTCGCCCAGCCGGCCGCGGTCGGCGAGGACGCGGAGGAAGTTCAGCACCAGCGGGTGGGCGCCGTCGGCGACGCCCTCGACCACGGCCTTCTTGGCCCGCGTGTCGATCTCGGGGTTCTCGAGCGCCGCCCGCAGCTCCTGCGAGTCCCGGACAGCCTCGGCGAGCGCCGCGACGTCCTCGGCCACGGGGGTCACGGCGGACCCCTCGACGGCCGCCTCGTAGAGCGCCTCGGCGTAGGTGGCCGCGACGCTCACGAGCGGGACGACCCCCCGTCGGCGGCGACCGCCGAGAGGTCGGCCTCCGCGATGGCCTCCTCGATCAGACGGCGGTGCTCGGCGTCGGAGAGGCTGCGCTTGGAGACCTTCTCCGCCGCGGCGAGGGCGAGGTCCACGACGTCGTCGCGCAGGCCGCTCGCGGCCTGGCGCGCCTGCGCCTGGATCTGCGTCTCGGCGTCGGCGAGCACCCGCTCGCGCTGGCCCTGGGCCTGCGCGACGAGCTCCGCACGCTGCTGCTCACCCTCCTTGCGCCCCTGCTCGCGCAGGGCGTCGGCCTCCTTGCGGGCCTCCACCAGGCGCGTCTTGTACTCCTCGAGGAGCATGGTCGCCTCGTCGCGGCTGCGCTCGGCCTCCTCGATGCTCTGGGCGATGTCGCGGCGGCGCTTCTCGATCGCCTCGCCAACCGGCCCGAACACGTAGCGCTTCATGATCCAGAGCGTGATGCCGAACATCACGAGGGTCCAGATCATGAGCCCGGGGCTCATCGCGAGGAGCGGGTTGTCGCTCTCCTCCTCAGTCGTCTCCGCGGCCTGGAGTCCCAGGAAGCTCAGGTTGGTGATCAGGTCCACCATCGGTACCCCGCTCTAGCCGATGAAGAAGGCGACGAAGCCCATCAGCAGCGCGTAGAACACGATGGCCTCGGTCAGGGCGAGGCCCAGGAACATGAGCGAGGTCAGCTCGCCGCGCAGCTCCGGCTGGCGGCCGACGGCCTCGACCGTCTTGCCCATCAGGTAACCCACGCCGATGCCGGGGCCGATGGCGCCGAACGCGGTGGCCAGGCCGAGGGCCAGGATCTTTGCCGCATCCTCGATGTTGCCTTCCATCAGAACTCGCTCCTTTGGGTTGTCAGTGCGATGACTCGACGGCGAAGCCGATGTAGATGCCGCTCAGCATCGCGAAGATGAACGCCTGGAGGCCGGCGACCAGCAGCCACTCGAACACCCAGAAGAACACGCCCACGGGGATGGCGATCAGCCCGAAGAAGTTCCCCAGCAGGACCATGAACCCGGCGGCCATGATGATCAGCAGGTGGCCGGCCAGGAGGTTGGCGAAGAGCCGGACCGACAGGCTCACCAGCCGCAGGATCTGCGACAGGATCTCGATCACGAAGATCACCGGCTGGATGGCGCGGGGCGCGTCGGGGACCATCGTCTTGAAGTAGCCCACGACGCCGTGCGCGCGGACGCCCTCGTAGTTGTAGACGACGAAGGTCACCAGGGTCAGCGCGAGCGTGACGTTGATGTTGGCCGTCGCCGCGTAGAGGCCGAGGTCCGGGATCCCGAGCGGGAACGTGCCGGAGTGCGGGGCCACGGGCAGCGGGATGAAGCTGACCAGATTGCTGACGAGGATGAAGAGGAACAGCGTCGCGATGTACGGGAAGTACCGCGAGAAGACCTTCTCGCTGAGTGTCGGCCGCGCGATCTGCTTCTCGGCGAACTCGTACGCCAGCTCCACGACGTTCTGCGCGCGCGTCGGGCGCATGCGCAGGCCGCCGCGCACCACCAGTCCCATCGCGATGCAGATGACGCTCGCGAGGACGAGGTAGAAGACGGCCTTGTTGATCGAGAGGTCGAGCGGCCCGAGCTCGATCGACACCCACGGGTCGAGGGCGAACTCGTCGGAGGGGTCGAACTCGTCGCCGGCCGCGAGGCCCGAGGCGGGGAGCGCGAGCAGGGCCGTCAACGCGGCCACGGCCGCGAGGCGAATCCGCATGGCGGCCCTCACTGCGGAGCGCCCTTGGGCGCGCGCGAGCGCTGCGCGTAGAGCGCGGTGCGGCCCAGGAGATCGAACGTGAAGCACGTGATGAACACACCCGCGGCGATCAGGCCGGCCTCCTCGGAGTAGCGGAGCGCGATGACGAAGAGCACGAGGGCCGTGAGCCAGGCCCGGGCGATGAAGGAGACGCCGGACATGCCCACGGCCGCCGTCGCCGACATGCCGAACGAGTACTTGGCCATGGCGTTGGCGATGCCCCAGTTGATGATCCAGAGGACGTAGCCGATGAACCAGCCGCTCCAGTCACCCCCGGCGAGCAGGACGACCGGCAGCGCCAGGAGGCCCACGATCAGGCCGATGCCCGAGAGCAGTGCCTTTGCCAGCGGCGGCGGGTACGCGGCGTCCTCGTCGGAGGCGAGCGGGGCTGTTCCGGGCAGAGACGGGTGCTGCGGTGTGATTCAGGGTCCTCCGAGCAGATCCGGGACGCGACTCGGCGGCGGCGCGGGGCGTCGCCGTCGAGCGGGGACCACTATACCCACGCGCGGAAAGCGTCGGCAATGGACCGCCGCGGCCGAACGTCCCCTGAATCGCTCCTGAACGTCTCGGACGCGTCCCGCCGGCGCGTGACGCCGCGGCGCCATCGCACGCGCGCCGGCAGGAGTCCCCGCCCGATCCGTGGAAAAACGCCGTGCGCGGGCGCGGCATCGACTCGTTCGGTCCTCGACCCCCTCGTCCGGGCAGTTGTCACCTGGACGAACCGCGGAAAGCATGGAGGGGCATGGTCCGGACCGTCCGATCCCGCAGCGTCGCGTTCCTCGCCGTCCTGGCGTTCGTCGCGGCCGACGCCGCGGCCGCCGAGGTGCTCCTCAACGAGCGGGCCGACACCGTGCTGGCCATTACCGCCCCGCAGCCCGGGGGCGCGGAGGGGCTCGGCGAGGCCGACGGCCTGCGGCAGGTCGCGCTGCGACCGGTGCTCCCGCCCGTCCGCTCGGTGGTCCCGGTGGCGGCGGCGGACCTCGCCGGCCGCAGCGCCTGGGGCATGGAGCGCCACCTCTACTGGCGCCTGCGCAGGTCGGCGAGCCGCACGGTGATCATCGACGAGCTGGGGCCGGCGTTCCGCGGATCGCCCACCTCGCGGCTCGCGCGGGCGCTCGATCTGCTCTCGCAGCGCAAGGCGACCCTCGTCAAGGGCGACCTCGCGCGCCGCGTGCACGTCTACGTGCAGGCCGTGGGGGGCGACATGAGCTCGAAGGACCAGACGCTGCTGCGCTCGGTGCTCCAGCGCGTCGGCGGGGTCTGGGTCAAGGGCTTCGCGCCCGAGGCGCCGTGGACCGACGAGCAGTGGCTCACGCTGCCCGGAGCCGTCGCCGCGCTCGCGCGTCGCCCCGGGGAGCAGCCCGGCGAGCGGGTCCACCTGGTGTTCGGCGCCGGCGACCAGGGGCGCGACTGGCGGCTCGCCGGCGGCGCGGGCAACTGCGCGCTGCTGCTGAACGGGCCGGGCTCCTACGGCGTCGGCGACGCGGCCCCGGCCTTCGTCGCCGGCTACCGGCGGGTGTTCGGCGCCCCCGGCGCGCCCGCGCCCACCACCTGCCCGGCGGCGAACGAGGTCGACGAGGGTGTCGCCCGGGCGCTCCAGGCCGCCGTCGCCCGCGAGGCGACGGGCATCGAGCTCGCCCCCGCGCCGGAGGCGCCGCCCCTGCCGGTCGGCGCGGCCGCCGTGGTCGAGCTGGCCCTCGGCTCCGACCCGCTCGGTCTCGCCGCCGGGTTCGGCGTGCCCCCCGAGCACATGTGGGCGCAGGGCGGCCTCCACGCGCGCGTGGCCGGCGCCGGCACGGCCGCGGGGTCGGCGGTCGACGGCGACGGGGCCGCGCGTGTGTGGCTGACGCCCGCCGCGCCGGGAGACCTCCAGGCGGCGCTCGTGGTGCACGGCCCCTCGCTCCTCGCGCTGATCGGGCCCGACGCCGACCTGGTCGCGACGCTCCAGCGCATCGGCGGCGACCCCACGCTCCTCGAGCGGGTGCTCGCCGATCCCGCCGGATGGACGATGACCGTGCCGGTGCAGCCGTGGGGCACCCCGGTGGGCACACCCGTGGCCCGGGCGGTCGCCGCCTCCTGATCCGCCCTGGGCGCCCCGGCGCGTGCCGGGCGACCTGCGCGCCCCGTCCCCGGCCGGGGACGGGCCCGCCGAGAGGACCCTGAAGAAGTCGGCCGCACGCCCGCCGGCCCTGGTCCTCCAGGTGATCCTCCTAGCGGCGCACCACCTCGCGGCGGCCGGCGCGGCTGAGGCGGCTCTGGCGCACGAGCGTCACCACCGGGGTGCTGCGCCACTTGAGGATCTCGAGGATGTAGACCATGTAGACGGAGGCCGCGACGGCCAGCAGGCCGGCGGCGCCCAGCACGAGCGCCCCCTCGAGATTGAGGCTGCCGTCGGGGTCGCGGTAGCGGACGAAGCGCAGGGTGATCGCCGCAGCGCCCATCAGCGCGCACCAGGCATAGAGGGCGAGCACCGTCTTGCGCTGGCCCCAGCCGATCGTGAAGAAGCGGTGGTGGAAGTGGCTGCGGTCGGCGTTGTAGACCGGCAGGCCGTACTTGAGCCGCTTCAGGATCACGAAGGACGTGTCGAGGATCGGGATCGCGAGGATGATCAGCGGGGCCACGAACGCGATCGCCGCGGCGCTCTTCATCACCCCGCTGACGGCCACGCCCGCGATGACGAAGCCGAGCAGCATCGAGCCCGCGTCGCCCATGAACACCCGCGCGGGGTGGAAGTTGTAGATCAGGAAGGCCGCGCAGGCGCCGGCCAGGGCGGCGGCCACGATGGCCGGGTCGGCGCGGCCGAGCGAGGCGGCGAGGATGGCGAAGGTGGTGGCGCCGAGCCCGGTGATCCCCGAGGCGAGCCCGTCCATGCCGTCGGTGAAGTTGATCATGTTCACAAGGGCGACGAACCAGAGCACCGTGATCGGGTACTGCGCGATCCCGAGGTCGCCCGCTCCGAGCAGCGGCAGCGTGATGTGGTCGATCGTCAGCCCGGCGGCGACCGGGATCGCCGCGCACGCCACCTGCCCGCCGAGCTTCACCGCCGGCGAGAGCCCCCAGATGTCATCCGCCGCGCCGAGCAGCGTGATCAGCACCGCCCCGACCACCAGCGCGCGGGCCGCGGCGTCCTCGGGGAGGAAGTACAGGACCGGCACGAGGAAGCCCGCGAGGAGCGCGAGGCCGCCGAGCCGCGGCGTGGGCTCCCGGTGGATGCGCCGGTCCGACGGCTGGTCGAGCGCCCCCACCCGATGGGCGAGCCGCATGGCGAGCGGCGTGGCCGCGATGACGACGAGGGCCGCGACGATCGCGCTGAGGATGGGGATGAGGGTCGTCGTCACGGGGTGGGTGGACCGCGAGGGCCCTGGGGGATTCTAGGTCGGGGGCCCGGAGCCCTTCAATCCTGGGGCCCGATCGACGCGCGGGAGCGGGTCGGGGAGGGGCTCCGCGGGACTCGATGACGGGAGCCGCGGCCGTCCCGCATGCCGCTCCCGGCCACGGGCCGGCGGTCCACGTGGTCCTGTCCCCGAGGTCCACTTGGTCCTGTCCCCGAGGTCCACGTGGCCGCCAACGATCCCGAGGGGCGATCGGCGCCGGCGATCAGGTGCGGTGGCGGTCCCGGTGGGTGACCGCGGCGGCGCGGAGGACCAGGCCGCGGGGGAGCAGGCGGGAGGCGAGCATCGAGCCCCGGGCGACGACGCCGGTCGGGGCACGGCGGCGTCCGGCGGCGAGCGCGCGCCAGGTGGCGCGCACCACCATCTCCGGGTCGTCGAACGGGATGCCGGGATAGGTCGAGCCGCCGCCGCCCGAGAGCGTGAACTCGGTGGTCGTCGGCCCGGGGCAGACGGCGACGGCCCGGACCCCCGTGCCCCGGAGCTCCTCGGCGAGCGCCTCGGTCCAGTGCAGCTCGAACGCCTTGGTCGCCGCATAGGTCGCCATGAAGGGCACCGGCTGCCACGCGGCGGCCGAGCTGACGACCACGAGGGCCCCGCGGCCGGCGGCCACCATGCCGGGGAGGACGCGCGCGCCGAGGTCCACGACGGCGACGCAGTTGAGGCGCACCATCTCCGCCTCGCGAGCGGGGTCGAGCTCCCAGAGGCGCCCGCGCGAGCCGAAGCCGGCGTTGAGGACGACCACCTCCGGGACGGGGGCGGCGGCGAGGGCCTCGCGGACCGCGGCGAGCCCCTCCTCGCGGGCCAGGTCGGCCGTGACGACCGCGGTGTCCACCCCGTGCCGTTCCCGCGCCCACGCGGCGAGCTCGCGCAGGCGGTCCCCGCGCCGGGCCACGACGAGCAGCGGGTGGCCGCGCGCGGCGAGGCTCTCGGCGTAGGCGCGGCCGAGCCCCGAGGAGGCCCCGGTCACCACCGCGAGCCCCCGGCCCGCCGACCCCCCGCTCACGGGCGGGTCAGCCGTGGGCCGACCCGGGCTCGGCGTAGAGCCTGTCGCCGGCGTCGCCGAGGCCCGGAACGATGAACGCGCGGTCGTTGAGCCTCTCGTCGATCACCGCGACGGTCACCTCGACGTCCGGGTCCGCGTCGGCCACGACGGCGAGCCCCTCGGGCGCGGCGATCAGCCCGACGATCCGCAAGCGGGTGGCCCCGGCCTCGCGCAGGCTCCGGAGCGCGGCGACGCTCGACCCCCCGGTGGCGATCATCACGTCGAGCATCACCACCTCGTCGTCCGCGAGGCCCGCCGGAAGGCTGTCGAGGTAGGCCCGCGCCCGGGCGGTCTGCTCGTCGCGGGCCATGCCGATGAAGCCCACGCGCGTGTCCTCGGGCAGCAGCTCGAGCGCCGGCTGGAGCATGACCAGCCCGGCCCGCAGGATCGGCACGACGGTGACCCGCCGGGCGGGGACGGTGGTGGCGGCCTCGGCGATGGGGGTCGTCACGGTGCCACGGCGCGCCTCCATCCCGGCGAGCGCGGTGGCGAGCACGAGCGTCGACAGGGCGTGCGCGGCCCGGCGGAACCCGTCGGGCGAGGTGCCGGCGTCGCGCAGCCGGGCGAGGTGGTGGCCGGCGAGGGCGCCCTCGACGACGACGGGGGGACGGGCGGGCACGCCGGGCAGCGTACCCGAGCCGCGCCGCTGTACGCTCGCCGCGTGATCCACGGCGAGCGCCACCTGTCACACCGCGAGGGCTGGCTGCGCGCCGCGGTGCTCGGCGCCAACGACGGGATCCTCTCGACCGCCGGGCTGGTCCTGGGCGTCGCCGCCTCGGGCGCGTCGGTCTCCGCCGTCGCCACGGCGGGGCTCGCGGGCGTCGCGGCCGGCGCGCTGTCGATGGCCGCCGGCGAGTACGTGTCCGTCAGCTCCCAGCGCGACACCGAGCGGGCCGACCTGGCGCTGGAGCGCCGCGAGCTGGAGACCGACCCGGAGGGCGAGCTGGACGAGCTCGCCCGCATCCACGAGGAGCGCGGCCTCAGCCCCGCCCTCGCGCGCCAGGTGGCGATCGAGCTGTCGGCGGGAGACCGCCTGACGGCACACGCCCGCGACGAGCTCGGGATCGACGAGGGCGACCTGGCGCAGCCGGTGCAGGCGGCCTGGTCGTCGGCGCTCGCCTTCACGCTCGGCGCGGTCCTGCCCCTGGTCGCGATCGTCGCGCCCCCGGACGCGGCGCGCGTGCCCGTGACGGTCGTCGTGACCCTCCTCGGCCTGGCGGTGCTGGGCGGCGTGGGTGCCCGGCTCGGCGGCGCGCCGGTGGTGCGGGCGGCCGTCAGGGTGTGCGCGTGGGGCGCCGCCGCCATGGCGCTCACGTCGGCGATCGGCGCCGCCGTGGGCACCGCCCTCTGACCTTGATGCCTGAGTAGCGCCCGTCGGGGGGTGGTCGAGACGTCCGAGAACGCCGTGAGAATGGCGTTCATGGGCACATCGAGCAGCACCCACGGCGCCACCCGGAAGGTGAGGCGCAAGCCGGTCGTGGTGGACCCGCGGCCGCCGATCCGGATTGTCGCCGACGAGCGGACCCTCACCCCGTACGGGGGAGGCGCGGTGGTGGGTGAGCTGTGCCGGCGCCTCGGCCTGGTGGCCAGGCTCGATCGCGCGATCGAGGGCGCCGGCGGTGGGCGGGCGTTCAAGCGCCGGCGCCGCGGCGCCAGCGCCGGCCAGCTGCTGGTGGCGATGGCCGAGTCGATGCTCTGCGGCGGGGACGCCTTCAACGACATGGAGGACCTGCGCGCCGACGAGGCGGGCGCCGAGCTGCGCGCGGTCCGCGAGGTCCCGGCCTCCTCGACCGCCGCCCAGCTGGCCCGCCGCCTCGACTCCGAGCACCTGCGCGCCGCCGAGGCCGCGCTCGCCTCGGCGGGCGAGCGGCTCGATCGCGAGCTCGGCCGCGACCATTCGGAGCCGGTCACGCTCGACTTCGACTCCACCCTGGTCGAGGTCTACGGAAGGAAGAAGCCCGGCGCCTCGCGCGCCCACACCGGCCAGCTCGCCTACCAGCCCGTGCTCGGGGTGTGGGCCGAGCGGGGGCGGGTGCTCAGCTGCGAGCTGCTCTCGGGCTCGGAGTCGACCCGCGCCGACTCCACGCTCGAGCTGGTGCGGCGCACGCTCGCGCTCCTTCCCGCCGGCCACGGCCACGCCGGCGCCCGCTTCGACGCGGGCTTCTACCGGATCGAGCTGCTGCGGGTGCTGCGCGCCGAGGGCGTCTCGTTCTCGATCTCAGCGCCCAGGAGCTCCGCCATGTGGCGCGCCCTCGAGTCGGTCGCGGAGGACGCCTGGCAGCCGGCGGTCGATTTCCCCGACGCCGAGGTGGCCGAGACCACCTACTCGCCCGAGGACTGGGACGAGGAGCCGCTTCGGCTCGTGATCCGCCGGGTCGCCTTCGCAGCCGAGGGGATCACCAGCGATCCTCGGGCCAGGCGACGGCGCACGATCCCGGCTGCGCAGCTGTCGCTGGTCGCCTCGGGCGAGGCGACCACCGCCTACGGCTACAGCTTCATCCTCACCGACATGCCCGGCCCGCCGGAGCTGGTCGAGCACCACCATCGCCGCCGCGCCCAGATCGAGGAGCGGATCAAGGATCACAAGCTCGGCGTGTCGCTCAGGCACCTGCCGGCCGCAGACCGAAACGCCAACCGCACCTGGCTGCTGGCGAGCGCGCTCGCGCTCAACATCCTCGCGATGCTCTCGGATCTTCTGTTCGGCCCGGACCCCGATGATCGCCTCCCGCGCCGGCGCCAGGCCAAGACGCTGCGGCGGATGCTCCTGTGCGTGCCCGCCCGCGTCGTCCACCACGCCCGCGGGGTGATCCTCCGGCTCCCCGCCGGGCTCCGCTACGCGGAGGACTTCGCCCGCGCCTACACCCGGGCGCGCGGGCTCTCGCCGCCCGCCGCCGCATAGGGCGCCGCGATCATCGCCGGCTGGCCCACCCCGGGGCGAAGCCACCCCCAAGGACCGCCGCCGACCGCCGATCACCCCGATCCACGGCCCCGACGCGCACCCGGCGCACCCTCCGCACCCTCGACGGCCGATTCACGGGGCCCGCGACGCTGACCACGTCGCTCTACTCATGAATCAAGGTCTGAGCCCGAGCGGCGCCCCGGCGGGGCGCCGCCGTGATCAGGCCGGGGTGCCGGCCGCCAGGCGCGGGTAGAGCGGGTACCGCTCGCCGATGGCGCGCGACCGCGCGCGCAGGGCCTCGAGGTCGCCCTCGCCCGCCGCAGGGTCGAGGGCCGCGGCGATGATCTGGGCGATCTCGGCCATCTCGGCCTCGCGGAGGCCGCGGGTGGTCAGCGCGGCCGTGCCGATGCGCAGCCCCGAGGTGACCGTCGGGGGCCGCTCGTCGAACGGGACGCCGTTCTTGTTGACCGTGATGCCCGCGCGGTCGAGCCGCTCCTCGGCGTCCTTGCCCGTGAGGGGGGTGGCAGAGAGGTCGACGAGGACCAGGTGGTTGTCGGTGCCGCCGCTGACGAGGTTCACGCCGCCCGCCACCAGCCCCTCGGCGAGGACCCGGCAGTTGTCCACCACGGCCTGCTGGCGCGCGCGGAACTCCGGCGTCAGCGCGTGCCCGAGGGCGACGGCCTTGCCCGCGATCACGTGCATCAGCGGACCGCCCTGGAGTCCGGGGAAGACCGCCTTGTCGATCTTCGCCGCGAGGTCGGAGGTGCACATCACCATGCCGCCGCGGGGGCCGCCGAGGGTCTTGTGGATCGTGGTGGTGATCACGTCGGCGATGCCGACCGGGGTGGGGTGCACGCCCGCGGCGACCAGGCCCGCGATGTGGGCCATGTCGACCATCAGCAGCGCGCCGACCTCGTCGGCGATCTCGCGGAAGGCCGGGAAGTCGATCGTGCGCGGGTACGCCGACGCGCCGGCCACGATCAGACGGGGGCGCAGCTCGCGCGCCATGTCCCGCACCTGGTCGATGTCGATGCGGCAGTCGGACCGGCGGACGCCGTAGTGGTGGAACTCGTAGAGGCGCCCCGAGAAGTTGACCTTGAGGCCGTGCGACAGGTGGCCGCCGTGCGAGAGGGACATCCCGAGCACGCGGTCGCCGGGCTCGAGGGTGGCGTAGTAGGCCGCCTCGTTGGCCGTCGCGCCCGAGTGGGGCTGGACGTTGACGTGGTCGGCGCCGAACAGCTCGAGCGCGCGGTCGATGGCGAGCTGCTCGACCTCGTCCACCACCTCGCAGCCGCCGTAGTAGCGGCGGCCCGGCAGGCCCTCCGCGTACTTGTTGGTGAGCACCGACCCGACGGCCTGGAGCACGGCGTGGCTCGTGAAGTTCTCGCTCGCGATCATCTCGAGCGTCTCGCCCTGGCGCTCCGCCTCCGCGCGCAGGAGCCGCGCGATCTCCGGGTCGGCGTCGGCGATGTCCTGAGAGAGGTAGCTGTCCTCGTCGATGAAGCTCACGCGGCGACTCCCGGATCAGTGGCGGACCGCTTCCGAGGGTACACCGTCAACCCGGACGGACGAGACCCGCCCCCACGGCCTCCAGGCGGGCGCGGACCGCCTCCGGATCGGGGCCCGGGCGCACGAGCAGCGCCTCGCCCCGGAGGGCGAGCGGGCGCAGGTCGACGACCGCAGACGCCGTGCCCGGGAGCCGCCCGGCGTCGGCCTCCGCCGCGGCGCGGGCGCGGATGTCGGCCGGCACCTCGTCGAGGACCGCCGGGTCGGGCCCCCCGGGGTGGTTGGCGCTCGTCGCGACGAGCGCGATGCCGAGCCCCGCCACCGCGACGGGGGCCACCGGCGCGCGCACCCCCACCGCACCGGGCGCGTCCCCCGCCGCCGCGGCGTAGCGGCCGGCGGGGTCGGGCACGAGGCACGTGGCCGGGCCGGGCAGGAGGGCGCGCGCGGCGGTGCGGGTGAGGGCGTCGAGCGGGGCGAGCGCCTCGTCGAGCAGCGCCGCGTCGAACAGCAGGACCTGGCAGGGCTGCGCACGGGGGCGGCCCTTCAGGGCGTAGAGGGCATCCACCCCCTCCGGCACATCGAGCGCGGCGGCCAGGCCGTAGACGGTGTCGGTCGGCACGACGGCCACCCCGCCGCCGAGGAGCGCCGCGCGCAGGCCGGCGGCGCTCACGGCGCCCGCCCCCCCACCACCCGGGCGACGCCGGCGAGGTCGTCGCGCGCGGTCACGTCCCGCAGGCCGGCGGCCTCCAGCGCCTCCATCGCCGCGGGGGCCTGGCCCGCCCCGACCTCGACGAGCAACCGGCCGCCCGGCTCCAGGTGCCCCGGGGCCTCCGCCGCGAGCGCCGTGATCGCCTCGAGCCCCGTCGGGCCGGCCGCCAGCGCCCCCGCGGGCTCGAACGCCAGCTCCGGGGGGGCCGCCGCCAGGTCCGCGTCGGAGAGATACGGCGGATTCGCCGCGACGAGGTCGAAGCGCCGCCCCGGCACCGCGTCGAAGCCGTCGGAGAGCAGCCACTCCACCTCCGCGCCCGCGGGCGTCGCGGCGGCGTTGGCGCGGGCCTGCTCGAGGGCCTCGGGGGAGCGGTCGAGGGCGGTGACCCGCAGCGAGGGGCCCTCGTCGGCCAGGGCCAGGGCGATCGCTCCGCTGCCGGTGCCCCAGTCGAGCGCCGTGCCGCCGGCCGGCGCCACCTCGAGCGCCCACTCCACCAGGATCTCGGTCTCGGGGCGCGGCACGAGCACGCCGGGCCCCACCGCGAGCCGCAGGCGGCGGAACGCGCGCTCGCCGGTCACGTAGGCGAGCGGCTCGCGCCGGCCCCGGCGCGCCAGCAGCTCGCGCGCGCGCGCCAGCTCCGGGGGCGTCAGGGGGCGCTCGGAGTCGGTGTAGAGCCGCAGCCGGTCGACGCCCAGCGCATGGGCCAGGAGGAGGTCGGCGTCCAGGCGGGCCGACGGCGCCCCGCGCTCGGCCAGGTAGGCGGTGCTGCGTCGGAGCACCTCGCCGATCGTGATCGGCGCGCCGGTCAGCGGCGGCTGCGGGCCATCATGAAGGCGCGGAGCGGGCCCGCCAGGTGGTCGTGGACGGCGTCGGCGGCCTCGCGAAGCGCCCCGGCGTCCGGGAGGGCCTCGCCGAGCGTCTGCACCACGCGGATGTAGACCTTCGCGGGCTCCGCGTGCATCGGCTCGATGGCGACCTCCAGGGACGCCTCGCCCGAGCGCTGCCAGATCCTCAGGCCGAGCGACACCTCGCCCTCGCCGAGCAGCCCCAGGCGCTCGGCGTCGATCCCGAGCACCTCGTCGGCCAGCAGGCTGCGCGCCGCCTCCGGGTCCTCGACGTCCCAGACCGCCACCAGGGTGATGTCCTCCACCCACAGCTCGCCCAGGCCGTACCGCTCGGCCGCCTCCCCCACCAGGCCGACGACCCGCTCCACGCCCTCGCGGTAGCCCAGGGCCGTCACTCCGCACGAGGCGATCTGGGTGGGGCGCAGCACGAACTCTGCGCCGTCGGCGCCCGAGAAGGTCGCGCCCGGATCCGAGTGGTACTCGAGCCGCGCCATGCCGTAGCGGTCGCTGATCGAGGCGAAGAAGGCGGCGAGGTCGTCCCGGGGCAGGGCGACCTCGTCGTGCCGCACGGTCAGGCCCACGAACTCGACGCGCAGCAGGTCCGGGTTCGGGGTCATCCGCCGCCCCCGTCGCCGGTCTGCTCCTCGAGGCGCCGGCGGCGCTCGTCGGCGGCGAGCGCGTCGGTCAGGCCGGAGAGGTTGCCCACCAGCACCTGCTCGCGGAGCGGGACGGTGACGCCGACACGGTGGTCGGTGACCCGGTTCTGGGGGAAGTTGTAGGTGCGCACCTTCTCCGAGCGGTCGCCCGATCCGATGCTCGACTTGCGGGCGACGGACATCTCGGCCTCGCGCTCGGCGCGCGCCCGCTCGTAGAGCCGGGCGCGCAGCACGCGCATCGCGCGCTCGTAGTTCTGGAGCTGGCTCTTCTCGTCCTGCATCGACACCACGATGCCCGTGGGGATGTGGGTGAGGCGCACGGCCGAGTCGGTGGTGTTGACGCTCTGGCCGCCCGGCCCGCTCGAGCGGTACACGTCGCGCTTGACGTCGTTGCGGTCGATGACCACGTCCACGTCCTCCACCTCGGGCAGCACCGCCACGGTGGCCGTCGAGGTGTGGATGCGCCCCTGGCTCTCGGTGGCCGGGACCCGCTGCACCCGGTGGACGCCGGCCTCGTGCTTGAAGACCGCGAAGGCGCCGCGGCCCTTGACCGCGATCGTCGCCTCGCGCACGCCGCCGGCGTCCGCCTCCGCGGCGCCCATCAGCTCGACGCGCAGGCCGCGCGACTCCGCGTAGCGCGTGTAGACGTCGAGGAGGTCGCGCGCGAACAGCGCCGCCTCCTCGCCGCCCGCCGCGGCGCGGATCTCGACCAGCGTGTCGCGGTCGTCGTCGGGGTCGGGCTCGATCATGGCCTCGCGGATGCGCGGGGCGAGGTCCTCCATCTCGACCCGGGCCTCGTCGCGCAGCCCGCGCACGTCCGCGTCCTCCTCGTCCTCGAGCAGGGCCTCGGCCTCGGACGCGCGCTCGCGCGCGTCCGTCCAGGCCGCGGCCAGGTCGAAGGCCTCGGAGAGGTCGGCCCAGCGCTTGTTGACCGTTGCGAACCGGGCCCTGTCGGAGGGGAGCTCCGGGTCCCCGAGCGCCCCGGCGAGCTCCTCGCGGGTGCGGAGGATCTGCTCGACGAGCGCGCTGACGTCGGTGCTCACGCCGCCTCCCCCCGGACCGTGGGGCCCACCCCTCGCGGGGGTGGCGCTACGCGCCTGCGCGCTGGCTGCGGGCCAGCTTGCGCTGGAAGCGCTCGACGCGGCCGCCGGAGTCGACCAGCTTCTGCTTGCCCGTGTAGAACGGGTGGCAGTTGCTACAGATCTCGACCTTGATCTCCGGCTTGGTGGAGCGTGTCTGGAACTCGTTCCCGCAGGTGCAGCGCACATGCGCGGTCACGTACTCCGGATGGATGTCCGTCTTCATTTCTGGTGCGTCCTCGGGACGAGGGTGTGTGCGGCCCGTCGCTGCAGGCCGGAGGATCGAGCATAGACGACCCCGCAAGCGGGGCCGCCGGCGGGCCGGGCGCGCCGGCCCGCCGGATCGCGGGACCTACCCGCGGCGCTCCTTCACGAGCTCGGTGAGCTTGGGGACGATCTCCTTGAGGTCGCCCACCACGCCGAGGTCGCTGAACTCGAAGATCGGCGCGTTCGCGTCCTTGTTGATCGACACGATCACCTGCGAGGTCTGCATGCCGACCTTGTGCTGGATCGCACCCGACACGCCCGCCCCGATGTAGAGCTTGGGGCTCACGACCTTGCCGGTCTGGCCGACCTGGGTCGCATAGGGGTACCAGCCGGAGTCGACCACCGCGCGCGTGGAGGCGACCGCGCCGCCCATCGCGGAGGCGAGCTCCTCCAGGATCGCGAAGCTCTCGGGCTCGCCGAGGCCCCGGCCGCCCGTCACCAGGATGTCGGCGTCCTCGATCGAGGGGCCGGACTGCTCGGCGTGGGCCTGCTCGACCATCGCGGCCTTCGTCGAGAACTCCTCGGCCTCGACGGAGATCTGCTCGACGGTGCCGGCGGCGCCGTTCTCGACGGCGTCGAACGAGCCGGCGCGGATCAGGCCGAGGCGCGGGGTCGACGACCAGCCGACGTCGGCGCGCACTGTGTCGCCGAGCGCGGAGCGCCTGCCGACCAGGGAGTCGCCGGAGCCCTCGAGGTCGCTGAGGTCCCAGTTGAGGCCGGCGTCGAGCCGGGCCGAGAGGCCGCCCGCGACGTCGGAGGCCAGCACCGATGCCGCGAACAGCACCGTGTCGAAGCCCTTGTCGGCGACCAGCCGGGCGATCACGTCGACGCGCGGCTGCGGCAGCGGGGCCGCGAAGGACTCGTTGTCGGCGACGTAGACGGTCGCCGCGCCGTACGCGCCGGCCGAGGCGGCGGCCTGGGCGACGCCCGAGCCGATGACCACGGCGGAGGTGTCGGGGTCGAGCTGGGCGGCCTTCGAGAGGACGCCGAGCGAGCCCTTCTGGATCGTGTCGCCGTGGTGCTCGAGGAAGACGAGGGTGCTCAAATCAGCTTCCTTTCCACGAGGAAGTCGAAGATCTTCTGGGCGCCGGAGCCGTCGTCCTCGATCTTGATGGTGTCGCCCCGCGAGGGCGGCTCGCTGAGCGCGATCACCGTCGTGCGCGAGCCGGCCTCGCCGGCGGCGGAGGCGTCCACGCCGATGTCCGCGAGGCTCTTGGTCTCCTGCGGCTTCTTCTTGGCGCCCATGATGCCCTTGAGCGACGGGTAGCGCGGCTCGTTGAGCGAGTCGGCGACGGCGAGCACCGCCGGCAGCGGCGCCGCGATGGTGTCGTAGCCGAACTCGGTCTGGCGCTTGGCCGTGGCGGTGCCGTTCGCGACCTCGAGCTCCGAGATCTGCGAGATGACCGGCATCCGCAGCCGATCGGCCACCGCGGCCCAGAGCACGGCGCCGTCGCCGTCCGAGGCCTGCTGGCCGAACAGGACCAGGTCGGGGGACTCGCCCTCGAGCGCCTTCGCCAGCACGGCGCTCGTGGCGACGAGGTCCGAGCCGGCCGCCGCGTCGTCGGAGACGAGCAGCGCGCGGTCGGCGCCCATCGCCAGCCCCTTGCGCAGCGACTCCAGCGCGCGCGAGGAGCCCATCGAGACGAGGACGACCTCGCCCTCGCCGGCCGCGTCGCGCAGGCGGATTGCCTCCTCGACGGCGTTCAGGTCGTAGGCGTTCAGCGACCGGTCGCCGGAGCGGTCCATCCTGAGGGTCGCCGGGTCGATCCGCCTCGAGGGGCCGGCATCCGGCACCTCCTTCACGCAGACCGCGATCTTCATCAAGCCCCCCTGCCGTGGTTCTCTCGTCGGTACATCCGCTAACCCTAACGCCTCGTGCGCGGCCGGGATGACCAGCCGCAGAGGGGTCAGCCGGCGGCGCGGCTCGCGGGCACCGCCTCGCGCAGGAAGTCGACCATCCCCTGCAGGGGGGCGCCCGGCGTGAAGACCTCGGCCACGCCGAGGTCCTTGAGGCGGGGGATGTCCTCGCGGGGGATCGTGCCGCCGACCACGACCACCACGTCGTCGGCGCCCGCGGCGCGCAGCAGGTCGACCACGCGCGGGACGAGGGTCATGTGGGCGCCCGAGAGGATCGAGATGCCGACCGCGTCGGCGTCCTCCTGCACCGCCGTCACCGCGATCTGCTCGGGCGTCTGGTGCAGGCCGGTGTAGACGACCTCCATGCCCGCGTCGCGCAGGCCGCGCGCGACGACCTTCGCCCCGCGGTCGTGACCGTCGAGGCCGGGCTTGGCGATGACCACGCGTATTGGGGGACGGTCCACCGGGCTCCCGTGGGGCGGGCGATCGGGCCGAGTATCCCACGCTGGCGGGGCCGGGCCCGCCGCCGCGCGTATCGTTCGGCGGTCCCCGACCGGAGGTCAGACGGCCATGCGCAGCTCGGTGAGGAAGTCCGCGGACGCCACGGCGGCGACGGCGGACCTGCTGGTGGTCTGCGTCCCGGCGCCGCCCGGCGAGCCCACGGGGCCCGTCGCCGACGTCGACGCCGCCCTCGGCGGCGTGGTGGCCGGCGCGATCGCCGACGGGGAGATCGACGGCAAGCCCGGCTCGGCCACCCGCTTCTTCGCGGGAGCCGCCCTCGCGGCCCCCCGGGTCGCGGTGGTCGGGACCGGCGGCGGCTCGGCCGACGACTGGCGCGCGGCCGGCCGCGCGGCGAGCGGCATCAGCGAGCTGGCGCCCACGCGCTCGGTGGCGCTCGTGCCGCCGGCGGACGCCGGGCCCGCGGAGGTCACGGCGTTCATCGACGGCTTCGGCTCGGCCGCCTACCGCTACGACCGCTTCCGGGCGGGCGACGAGGACCGCCGTCCGCCCGTCGAGCGCCTGCTCGTCCACTCGACCGCGGTGAAGGGCTCGGACCTGAAGCGCGCCGACCGCATCGTCGCCGCGGTCAGCGGCGCGCGCGACCTCGGCAACACCCCGTCCAACCACCTGACCCCGACGATGCTCGCCGACCACGCGAAGGAGCTGGCCGACGGGATCCCCGGGCTGTCCTGCACGGTCCTCGGGCCCTCGCGCCTGGAGAAGATGGGCGCCGGCGCGCTGCTGGCGGTGGCGCAGGGCTCGGACCAGCCGCCGCGGATGATCGTGCTGCGCTACCGGCCGAAGGCCCCGGCGCGGCCCGGCGAGGTGCTCGGCCTCGTGGGCAAGGCGGTGACCTTCGACTCGGGCGGCATCTCGATCAAGCCCTCCTCGGGGATGGAGGAGATGAAGCTGGACATGGGCGGGGGGGCCGCCGTGCTGGAGGGCGCCGCGCTCGTGGCGGCGCTCGGCCTGCCCGTGGAGCTGATCGCCGTGGTGCCGGCCACCGAGAACATGCCGAGCGGGCGGGCCGTGAAGCCCGGCGACGTCGTCACGGCGATGAACGGCACGACCGTCGAGGTCATCAACACCGACGCCGAGGGCCGGCTGATCCTGGCCGACGCGCTCACCCACGCCGCGCGCGAGGGCGCGACCCGCATGATCGACATGGCGACCCTCACCGGGGCCATCGTCGTCGCGCTCGGCGAGGTCTACGCCGGGCTGTTCGGCTCGGACGAGGACTGGACCTCCCTCGTGCGCGAGGCGGCCGAGGAGTCGGGCGACCTGGCCTGGCCGATGCCGATGCACGACCGCTACCGGCCGCTCATCGAGAGCGCCGTCGCCGACCTCACCAACTCCTCGAACAAGCGCCAGGCGGGTCCGGTCTACGCCGCCCAGTTCCTGCGCGAGTTCACCGAGGGCGTGCCGTGGTGCCACCTCGACATCGCGGGCACCGGCATGGTCGGCGGCAAGGGCACCGGCTTCGGCGTCCGCCTGATCCTCGCCGTGGCCGAGCGCCTGGCGACCCCCGCGCCGCTGTGAACGCCTGGGTCATCCTGATCGGCTTCGGCGTCGCCGTGGCCGCGGTGGTGACCAAGGTGCTGTACGACGTCTGGCGCGACCTGCGCGCCGACCGTGACGAGCACGACGGGCGGCTGAGCCGGGCGGCCGCCCGCCGTGCGGCGTGGACCGTGGTGATCGTGCTCCTGCTGGTGCTGGTGCTGATCGTGTGGCCGCTGGTGCTCGGGGGCTCGGGGGACGGGAACTGAGCGCGGCCGACCTCGTGGTGCTGGCGGTGACCGGCGTCCTGGCCGGGGCGGTCAACGCGGTGGCGGGAGGGGGCTCGCTGATCACCTTCCCGGCGCTCGTGGCCACGGGGCTCTCCCCCCTCACGGCCAACGTGACCAACACGATCGCCCAGCTCCCCGGCTACCTGTCGATCGTCGAGGGCTACCGCCCGCACCTGGCCGGGCAGTGGCCGCGCCTGCGCGTCCTCCTCGCCCCCACGATCGCCGGCGCGGGGGCGGGGGTCGCCCTGCTCTACTGGGGCGGCGAGGACGCGTTCGAGGCCGTGGTGCCCTGGCTGATCCTCGGCGCCTGCCTCCTGCTCGGCCTCTCCCCGCGCCTGCGCGAGCGCATCGCGGGGCGGGAGGCGGACGGCTCCCGGCTCACCTGGGGCCTGGCCCTCGCGGTCTTCGCCTGCGGCGCCTACGCCTCGTACTTCGGGGCCGCGGCGGGCGTGCTCCTGCTCGCGGTGCTGGCGCTCGGGGTGATCGACAGCCTCCAGCGGCTGAACGCCCTCAACCGCGTGCTGATCCTGGTGGCGAACGTCGCGGCGGCGCCGGCCCTGATCATGATCTTCCCCGTCGACTGGGCCGCCGTGGCGACCCTCGCGCCCGCGACCCTGGTGGGCGGCGCCATCGGCGCCCGCGTCGCACGCCGGCTGGACGACGGCGTGCTGCGCGCCGTGGTCATCGTCATCGGCATCGGCGTGGCGGTCTGGATGCTCGCGCGCTGAGGCCGGGGCTCAGCCTGAATCCGGCGACGGCACCTCGGCGAGCAGGGCGTCCACGGCCTCCGCGGGCGGGAGCCCGCCCTCGAGCACGGCGTCGGCCAGGGCGGCGACGCGGGCGTCCGGCACCGCGTCCACGCCGCGCCGCAGGCGCTCCACGGCGAGCGCCCGCAGGCCCCGGGCGAGGCCCTCGCGGCGGCGCCGGCGCATCCGGTCGTCCTCCGCCAGGTGCGCGCGGTGCGCGCCGATCGCCGCCCAGACCTCGTCGGCGCCCCCCTCCTCCAGCGCCCGCGCCCGCACCACGGGGGGCTCCCACCCCTGTGCGGGCGCGAGCCCGAGGGCGGTCGTCAGCTCGGCCGCCAGGGCGTCGGCCCCGGGCCGGTCGGCCTTGGTGACCGCCAGCACGTCGGGGATCTCCATCAGCCCCGCCTTGATCGCCTGGACGCCGTCGCCGCCCCCGGGCATCAGCGCGAGCACCACGGTCTCGGCGAGGGCGGCGACGTCGACCTCGCCCTGCCCGGCGCCCACCGTCTCGACGATCACGACGTCGAACCCGGCGGCGTCGAGCACCAGCACGGCGTCGGCCGTCGCCGCGGCGAGCCCGCCGGCGTGGCCCCTGCTGGCCATCGAGCGCACGAACACGCCGGGATCGAGGGCGAGGTCCACGAGGCGCACCCGGTCGCCCAGCACCGCGCCGCGGGTGAAGGGGCTCGTCGGGTCGACGGCGACCACGGCGACCGTGAGCCCGTCCGCCCGGGCGCGGCGCGCGAGCGCCCCGGCCAGCGTGCTCTTGCCGGCGCCCGGCGCGCCGGTGAGGCCGACGCGGGCGGCCCGGCCGGCGTGCGGGGCCAGGGCCGCGACCAGCGCCCTGGCGTCGGGCCCCTGTGCCTCGGCGAGCGTGATGGCGCGGCCGATCGCGCGGGGCTCGCCGGCCAGGACCCCGGCCACCGGCCCCGCCGCGGTCACGGAGACTCCGCGAGCGACTCCGCCATCGCGGCCAGCATGCGCGCGTTCTCCTCGGGGAGGCCGATGGTCACGCGCAGGGCGTCCGGCGCCCCGAAGGCGCGCGTGGGCCGCACGATCACTCCGCGCCGCAGCAGGGCGGCGTTGACGGCCTGCGCCCGCGCGGCGCTCCCGAGGTCGACGAGCAGGAAGTTGGCCGTGCTGGGCAACGGCGCGAGCCCCAGCGCGCGCAGCCCCGCGGCGGTCATCTCGCGCTCGGCGGCGTTGAGGGCGATGCGCGGCGGCAGGTGCTCGTCGGCGTCGCCGAGGCTCGCGAGGGCCGCCGCCTGGGCCGTCGCCGTCACGTCGAAGACGTTGCGGACGACCGACAGCGCCCGCACCAGCGCGGCCGGCCCCATCATGTAGCCCACCCGCAGGCCGGCCAGCCCGTAGGCCTTGCTGAACGTGCGCATGCCCGCCAGCGGCCGGCCCTCGGCGACGAGCGCGGCCGAGTCGTGGCCGCCGGGCGGGAGGAACTCGAAGTAGGCCTCGTCGACGACGGGCAGCACGTGCGGCGGCAGGGCATCCAGGAAGGCGGTCAGCTCGGACGCGGTCACGGCGCCGCCGGTCGGGTTGTTCGGGCTCACCACGACGACGATCTTGGTGCGCGGGGTGACCTCGGCCGCAAGCGCCGCGAGATCGTAGGACCCGTCGGCCCGCAGGGCGGCCAGGCGCACGCCGGCACCCTGGATCTGCGCCCCCACGCGCCACGAGAGGAACGACGGCCAGCCCATCGCGACCTCGTCGCCGGGCTCGAGCACGGCGAGGCAGAGCAACTTGATCAGCCCGTCGACGCCGGCGCCGGGCAGCACCCGGTCGGCGCTCAGGCCGGTGCGGGCGGCGATGGCGTCGCGCAGCGCCCACGATCCCGGGTCGGGGTAGACGCGGGCGTCCGCCGCCGTGGCGCGGATCGCCTCGAGCGCCGCCGGCATCGGGGGGAACGGGCCCTCGTTGGAGGCCAGCTTGACGACCGAGGCCACGCCGGTCTCGCGCCGCACCTCCTCGGCCGGTCGGCCCGGCTCGTAGGCGTCGACGCCCGCGAGCGCGGCGCGCAGCAGCCCGTGCGGGAGTGCGGGGGAAATCTCGGGGGCGCTCACCGGCGGCGATGGTAGAGCACGGGCGCCCAGCGGGTAGATGCCCCCGCGAGCGGCCGACGCGCGCGGTCACGACATCACCCATCCATCCCGGAGGTGCGCGCCCGATGATGATCACCGAGCGCAGCAAGAGCGTGATCCCGTTCCGACCCGCCGACGCCGGCCGCGTCGGGGACGGGTGCTTCTACCTCGACATGATCGTCTGGCTCAATGGCGAGCGCATCGAGATGGGCGACCGGGTCGGCTTCAACTACGGCTGCTACGTCAACGGCTTCGGGGGCCTCGCCATCGGCGACCGCTCGATCTTCGGCCCCTACACCATGATCCACACGGCCAACCACGAGATGGACCTCGGGGCGCCGATCCCGGACCAGGGCTGGACCCTCGGCACGGTGACCGTGGGCAGCGACTGCTGGATCGGCATGGGCGTCAGCATCCTGCCCGGCGTCACGATCGGCGACGGCTGCGTGATCGGGGCCGGCGCCGTCGTGGCCAGGGACCTCCCCGACTACTCGATCGCCGTCGGCAACCCCGCGAAGGCGCTGCGCGACCGTCGCGAGGCGCGCTCGTGAGAGTCCTGTTCCTCCAGCGCCAGCCGTGCATCCGGGCGATGAAGTACGCCGTGGCGCTGCGCGCCGAGCACCCGGAGATCGAGCTGGGCTTCGCCTACCAGGGTCGGACGCTGACCGGGTGGTACGGCGTCGGCGACGAGCTCTTCACCCGCTGGTGGCGCCTTCCGCGCCGCGACCCGGCAGCGGCCATCGGGGAGGTGGTCGACGAGTTCCGGCCCGACCTGGTCCACAGCCACAACCTGCCGGACCTCCTGACGGTGCTGACCCTGGAGACGGTGGGCGACCGCGTGCCGGTGATCCACGACGTGCACGACATGCAGAGCCTGCGCAGCACGCCCTACGAGGACGGGTTCGACGACCCCGAGGACCCCGCCGCCCTCGAGGCCGCGGCGGTCGCGGGGTGCGACGCCCTCGTCGCCGTCTCGCAGGAGATGCTCGGCGCCATCCACGAGCGCCACGGCGCGCCACGGCGCGCGATGCTGTTCGCCAACTACGCCCTCGCGCGCGACGTCGCCGCGGCCGCCCTGCCGCGGGCGCGCGTCACCGGCCCGCTGCGGATCGTCTACCAGGGCAGCCTCTCCACCAACGGCAGCCACTACGACCTGCGCGGCGCGTTCGCGGGCATCGCGGCGGCGGGGATGAGGATCGACGTCTACCCCAACCGCCTGGCGCCCGAGTACCACGCCCTCGCCGCGCGGACCCCGGGGATGCGCGTGATGGGGACGCTGCCCCCGGCGGAGCTCCTGCGCGAGCTGCCGGCCTACGACGCCGGCTGGGCGGGCTTCAACGGGGGGCTCAACGGCGCCCACCTGGACACCGCGCTCCCGAACAAGGCGTTCGAGTACCTCGCCTCCGGCCTGCCGATCGTCACCGGGCCGCACCGCGCCCTGGCCGGCCTGGTGCGCCGGCATGGGGTGGGCGTGGTCGTGGACCACCCGGCGGAGCTGCCGCGGGCGATCGCGGACGGGGGGCTCGACGCCCTGCGGGCCCGGGTGGCCGCGCAGCGGCACCGCTTCACCGTCGAGGGGCACATCGGCGCCCTCGTGGCGCTCTACCACGAGACCGTGGCGGCCGTCCCCGCCTGAGCCGGGCCGCCGGGGGACGGCGGACCCGCGGTCCGGGCTAGAGTTGGAGCGGTGAGCGACACCCGCGATCTCGGGCTCTTCCCCCTCGACCTCGTGCTGCTGCCCGGCGAGCGGGCGCCGCTGCACCTGTTCGAGCCGCGCTACCGCCAGCTCTACGCGGACTGCGTCCTCGAGGACGACCCGTTCGTCGTGGTGCGCGTCGACGCGACCGGCACCGCGGACGTCGGCTGCGCGGCGATCTTCGAGACGTTGGTGCGCCGGTTCGAGGACGGCCGGCTGAACGTGATCGTGCGCGGCGTCGAGCCCGTGCGGGTGGTCGAGGAGACCGAGGGGCGGCTCTACTTCTCGGCCCTGGTGGAGACGCTCGCGGACGACCCGGTCAGCGTGCCGCCCGAGCTGGCCGAGGGCGTCCTGCGGCGCTACCGGGCGCTGGCCGGGCTCGGCGACCAGGCGGTGCCCGAGGCGCCCGAGGGGACCCCGCTCTCCTACGCGATGGCCGGCACCCTGGAGCTGCCCGCCGGGGCGAAGCAGCAACTCCTCGAGAGCCGCGACGAGGGCCGGCGGCTCGCCCTGCTCAACGAGTTGCTGGACGACGTCGACCGCGAGCTGCGGCACGCCCGCACGGCCGCGGAGCGGGCCAGCACCAACGGGCGGGTCTCGACGCCGTGACCGCGAGCGCCGCGCCTGAGGCCGTCGTCGGCTACGGCCGGCTGCGGGAGGGGGCCGCGGTGGCCGTGCGCCGCGAGGGGGCGGTCATCTGGGTCGAGGGACCCGACGCCGCCGGATTCCTCCAGGGTCTCCTGACAAACGACGTGGCCGCCCTCGGCGAGGGCGACGCGTGCGCGGCGCTCCTGCTCGACGCCAAGGGGCACGTGCTCCTGGAGCTGCGCGTCCACCGCGACGGGGCGGACGCCTTCACCCTGCTCGCCGACGCCGGGGCCGCGACCCTCCTCGCGGAGCTCCTTGAGCGCTACCACTTCTCCGAGGACCTCGAGATCCTCGGCCCCGAGCCCGTCGCCGTGGTGACGCTCGCGGGGACCGCCCCCGCCGGGACGGGCGGCGTCGTCGTGCCCGGCCCGCTCCCGGGCACCGTGGACGTCGTGACAGACGACCCCGGCGGCGCCATCGCGGCCGCCGGCGCGGCCGAGGCGCCGCCCGAGTCCCTGGAGATGGCCCGCGTGGCGGCCGGCGTGCCGCGGGTGGGCGTCGACACCGGCCCCGCCACGCTCGTGCAGGAGGTCGGGCTCGAGACAGCGGTCTCGTTCTCGAAGGGCTGCTACCTGGGGCAGGAGACCGTCGCCCGGCTGCAGTTCCGCGGGCACGCCAACCGGCGGCTGCGGGGCCTCGCCCTCGGCGGGCCGCTCCCCGGCCCCGGCACCCCGGTGCTGCTCGACGGGCGCGAGGTCGGCGTGCTGTCGAGCGCCGCCGAGACGCCGGACCTCGGCCCGGTCGGGCTCGCCGTCGTGCGCCGCGAGGTCGATGACGGCGCGTCGGTCGAGGTCGGCGGCGCGCCGGCGCGGGTCGTCCCCCTCCCCTTCCCGCCGCGATGAGCGAGGAGGCCTCGGCCGACGCGCTCGGCGGCCTGCTCGGCCCGCTCGGCGCCGCCGCCCTGGGCGAGGCGACCCGGGCCCTCGCCCGCACCACCGACGCCGGCTCGGCCGCCCTGCGGGTCGCGGGCTGGACCGCCTCGGACTGGGCCTTCCGCTTCGAGCTCGCCGGGCGCGGCCACCACATCGTGGTGCACGTCCCCCACGACGGTGGCCCCGTCACGGTGCGGGAGGCCGGTCCCGGCCCGGACCCCCTCGCCCCCGAGGACCTGCGCCGCCGCTGAACCCGGACCGGCGGCGTCCCGCCGGCCCGTCGCCGGTCCGCCGGCCCCCTTGGCCGAGCCTTCACCGTGGACCGCGCCACTCCGTCCGACCCCGGTGGCACACTACGAACATGCGTTCGACCACCGCCTCGCAGGGGCAGCTCATCCTCTTCCCCGGGGCCGCCGCCGCACCCCCGCCGGCCGCCCCCGGCCCCGCCCCGCGGCGCCGCAGCCGTCCCGGCCCCGCGGCCCGCAAGGCCGCCCAACTCGACCGGCTCGCCCAGGCGGCGGAGCGCGAGCTGGCCGAGGCATGGCGCGCGGGCGACATGATCGCGGCCCGCGACGCCCACGAGCGCGCCCGGGGCGCCCGCCGCGCGGCGGAGCTCCTGCGCGCCGGCCCCCGCGGCGTGGCCGCCGTCATCGGCGGGGAGCCCGAGGCGGCCTAGCCCCCGGCCCCGGGGGTCTCCCGGGGCGAGCGAGCACGCGAGGCCCCGGGGCGCCGCAGCCCCGGATCCCCGGTCCGCGCGGCGTCTTCTGCCCCTCCGTCCTCCCCGAGGTCCAATTGGACCTCGGGTACACGTCCGAATGGGCCTGTCAGCGGCGCGCCGGGGCGACCGGGCCGCGGGGCCCTCGCCCGCCGGGTCCATTCGAACCCCGGGGCCGCCGCCCGACGCACCCCCGCCGGCTCCTCGCCGACCCCGAGGTCCAATTGGACCTCGGGCGCACGTCCGAATGAACCCGGCGGCGACGCGCCAGCCGTCGTGCCCATGCGACCGCGCCGCGGTGCCCTCGTCCGGCTGGTCCGAATGGACCCGGGCCCTCGCCCGACGCACCCCCGCCGGCTCCTCGCCGACCCCCAGGTCCAATTGGACCTCGGCCGTTGGTCCAATTGGACCAACGGAGCGACGGGGGCGACGCACGAGACCCTCGGGACCCGCGACCGCCACCCCGCGCAGGGTCAGGCGAAGAGGATCTCGTCCCCGGGCTCGCCCTCGGCCAGGCGCCCCTCGATCTTGGCGAAGGCCAGCTCGTGGAGGACCGGGAGGAGGTCCTCGAACGGCCCCTCGAGCGCTGCGGCGTCGCGGAACTGGACGCTCACCCGGCCCACGAAGCAGGTCTTGACGCCCAGCCGGCCGCCGTCGGCGTCGAGCACGTTCACCTCGAAGCCCCACAGCATCGTCGGGCCGTCGGTGAGGGAGGTGCGGATGGGCTGGGGATCGAGGTCGTACCGCCTACCCTCAACCTCGACTCGATGGTGAGTCATAACGTGATCACGTCTCCCGCGCGGGTCACGGCGGCCGCTCCTCCGCCCCGGCGCGGGTCGCCGGCCCCCTCGAGCCCGTCGCGCCCCCGGCCGGCGACGCTGACGCCGCCGAAGAACAGGTTCATCTCGCCCCAGCGCCGCAGCCGGTGCCCGTCGGCGACGAGGGCGGCGACGGCCTCCTCGGGGACGCCCCCCTCCACGTCCACCCCGTCGCCCTCCGGATGCACGCGGGGGCGCCGTACCGCCTCGGACGCCGCCATGCCGCCGTCCACCATACTCACCAGCGTCTGGAGGATGGCCGAGCGGAGCCGGTTGGAGCCCGCCGAGCCGAGGGCGATGACCGGCTCGCCGTCCCGCAGCACCAGCGACGGGGCCATCATCGACGTCATCCGGGTGCCCGCCGCCAGCCGGCCGAAGCCCCCCGGGTTGAGGTCCTCCTCCCCCAGCATGTTGTTGAGGAGCACGCCGGTCCCGGGCGCCATCACGCCCGAGCCGGACCCGTTCGAACTGGACAGGCTCGCCATCCCCCCGTCGGCGTCCACCGCGCTCACGTGCGTCGTGGAGCCGGTCGGCTTGCGCGAGGGCGGGTCGGCCGACGGGCCGGCACCGCCCGGCCCCGCCATCCGGGCCCAGAGGCGCTCCATGCAGTCCTCCTCGTGGAGGTCGCCGGGGAATGCCCCGTCGCGCAGCGCGTTGGCCGCGGCGCCCGCGTGGACCACCGCTCGGTAGTGCCCGACCACATCTCCCGGGGGCACCGGCGCCGCCATCGCCCGCAGGGCGGCCGCGATCAGGGCGCCGCCCGACGACGGCGGCGGGTTGGTGAGCACCGTCACGGCACCGTGGTCGATCCGCAGGGGCGCGCGGTCGGCGACGCGGTAGTCCCGGAGGTCCTCCGCCGTGACGAGCCCGTCGACGTCCACGAGGTGGGCGACCACGGCGGCGGCGAGCGGGCCGTCGCGCATCGTCCCCGGCCCGGCCTCGCCGATGTGCCGCAGCGTCTCGGCGAGGTCGGGGGCGCGCAGGCGCTCGCCCTCGCCCAGCAGGCGGCCGCCCGGCGCGTAGACGGCGGCGCACGCGGCGTCGGCCGTCAGCATGTCGGCGAGGATCGCGTGCAGATAAGCGGACTCGCGGCTCAGCACCACGCCCTCGCGCGCCAGGCGCACGGCCGGCTCCACGACGTCGGCGAGGGGCAGCCGTCCGAGGCGGCGCGAGGCCTCGCCCAGCCCGGCCACCATGCCCGGCACCGCGACGGATGCCGGCCCGATGTGGAACACCTGCTCCGCGCCCCCGAAGGGGACCGTGAAGGAGTCGAGGTCCGCCGGATCGAGCACCCTGCCGCGCGGCCCGAGCCCCGGCACCGCGACGAAGAAGTCGAGCAGCGTCGTCGCCCCGTCGGGAGCCCGCGCCAGGAGGAAGCCGCCGGCGCCCGGGCCGGTCAGCGGGCTCTCGGTCACCGCCGCCGCGAACGCCGCGGCGCAGACCGCGTCGACCGCGTTGCCGCCACACGCCAGGGCCTCGGCCCCGGCGCGCGCGCTGAGCGGATGGCCGGCGGCGACCACCCCGACGGGCGCGTCACCGGGGGCGATGGCTACGCCGCGTCCTCCGGGCGGTCGCCGCCGCCGACGTCCGGGCGGCGGAAGGCCTGAGTGGCGTCGGGGTCGGGCGGCGGCTCGAACTCCGGGGCCTCGACGTCGAAGACGCGCGCCTCCTCGGCAGGCGCCGAGGGCGCGGGCGGCGTCGCCGCGGGAGCGGGCTGCGCGGCCGCCGGGTAGGGCAGCTCGACGCGGCGCGCCGGGCGCACCAGGGACGGCCCCGGCCGCTCGGCCCGCCTCGCGGGGGCGGCGGCGGGCTCCGGCTCGGGCTCCGGCGGCGGCGCGGCGCGGACTCCGCTGAAGTTGGCCGCCACGACGGTGACCCACACCTGGCCCTGGAGGTCGGGGTCGATCGTGGCCCCGAAGATGATGTTCGCGTCCGGGTCGGCGGCGTCGGCCACCACGCGGGCGGCCTCGCTGACCTCGACCAGGGACAGGTCCGACCCGCCCGTGACGCCGAGCAGGATGCCCTTCGCGCCATCGATCGGGGTCTCGAGCAGCGGCGAGGCGATCGCGGCGAGGGCCGCGTCGGCGGCGCGGTTGCCGCCCCCGGCGTAGCCGATCCCGAGCAGCGCGGTGCCCGCGCCGCGGATGATCGTGCGGACGTCGGCGAAGTCTAGGTTGATCAGCCCGGGCAGGGTGATCATGTCGCAGATGCCCTGGACGCCCTGGCGCAGCAGGTCGTCGCACACCTTGAACGCCTCGACCATGCTCGTGCCGCGCTCCAGCACGGCCATCAGGCGGTCGTTGGGGATGACGATGACCGTGTCGGCGGCCTCCTGGAGGCGGTCGAGGCCCTCGTCGGCGACCCGGGTGCGGCGCGCGCCCTCGAACCCGAACGGGCGCGTCACGACGGCGACGGTGAGGGCGCCCATCTCGCGGGCGATCTTGGCGACGAGCGGCGCGCCGCCGGAGCCGGTGCCGCCGCCCTCGCCGGCCGCGATGAACACCAGGTCGCTGCCGCGGAGGGCCCGGCGGATGTGGTCCTCGCTCTCGCGCACCGCCTGGTCGCCCAGGTGGGGGTCGCCGCCGGTGCCGAGGCCGCGGGTGATCTCCATCCCCACGGGGATGCGGACGTCGGCCTCGCTCTCCTCGAGCGCCTGGCGGTCGGTGTTGACCGCCACGAACTCGACGCCGCGCAGGCCGGCCTCGATCATCCGGTTGATGGCGTTGCAGCCCGCGCCGCCGACGCCCACCACGCGGATGACCGCCACGTAGTTGGATCCGTCGGGCCCGCGCCCCGGACCGGCGTCGATCTCGGTGCCGTAGCCGCCGAGCGGCTCGGACCCGGGCTCGGTGCTGCGGAAGAGCTCCGACAGCGGGCCCTCGCGCATGCTCGGCCGTCCGCCGCGGGTGCTCATGCGGCCGCCACCCGGGCCGCGCCGGGCAGGGCCACGCCCACGGGGCTGTCCGCGACCTCGCGCGCGAGGCGCCGGTACCACCGGGCCGCCTGGCCCTGCGGGTCGTAGCGGATCACGCTGGACCCCTCGACCGGGGCCTCCGCGAAGCGGATCGTCTTGCCGATGCGCGTCTTGTAGACCCGATCGCCGAAGCTCTCCTCGAGCATGTCGACCGCCTCGCGGCCGTGGATCGTGCGGCCGTCGTACATCGTCGGAAGGATACCCACGATGTCGACGGACGGATTCAGGTGCTCCCGCACCTGCGTCAGCGTCGTCCGCAGCTGGGCCAGCCCGCGCAGCGAGAGGTACTCGCACTGCACCGGCACGATCACGCCCTCGGCGGCCACCATCGCGTTGATCGTGAGCAGGCCGAGGGAGGGCGGCGTGTCGAGCAGCACGTAGTCGTAGAGCTCGCGCACCGGGCGGATCGCGCGGTCGAGGGCGCGCTCCCGGCCGATCATCGCCGACAGGGCCAGCTCGGCGCCGGCCAGCTCGATCCCCGCGGGCGCGATGTCGATCTCGCGGGCCTGGACGATGTCGGCGATCGCCGCCGAGCCCGTCAGCACGTGGTACATGCCGATCTCGAGCGCCTCGACGTCGATGCCCTGGCTCATCGACAGGTTGCTCTGCGGATCGAGGTCGATCGCGAGCACGCGCGCGCCCATGTCCTTGAGGGCGACGCCGAGGTTGAGCGTGGTGGTGGTCTTCGCGACCCCGCCCTTCTGGTTGGCGAGGGCGAGGACGCGGGCGGTTCGGGGCATCGTGCGCGCTTTCGTGGCGGCGGTTGACCTCCGCTCGTTTCTCCGCCCGCGGCCGTATTCCTTGCGGGGCGGCGGCCCCGGCGACGCTCAGTCCGGGGGCAGCTCCAGCCGGCGCTGCCCGGCCCACGCCGCCGCCTGCGAGCGCCGCTGGAAGCCCAGCTTGCGCAGGAGCTGGCTCACGTGGTTGCGGACGGTCTTCTCGGACAGGTGCAGGACCTCGCCGATCGCCCGGTTGGTGTAGCCCTCGGCGATCAGCGCCAGCATGCGCCGCTCGCGGTCGGTCAGGCCGGCCAGCTCGGCCTCGGCCTGCTTGGCCGACAGCTCGCGAAACTGGTTGAGGAGCGCGCCGGCCGCGCGCGGGTCGAGCGTCGACTCGCCGGCCGCGGCCTCTCGGATCGCCTGCGTCAGCCTCTCGGCGTCGGCCTGCTTGAGCAGGTAGCCACTGGCACCGGCCATGACCGCGCCGACGATCGCCTCCTCGTCCGAGTACGAGGTCAGCATCACGACCCGCGCCTCGGGGTGGTCCGCCTTGATCCGCCGGCACGCCTCGACCCCGCTGCCGTCGGGCAGGCGCACGTCCATCAGCACCACGTCCGGGTGCGTCTGCTCGTTGAGCTGCACCGCCTCGGCCGCGGTCTGCGCCTCGCCGACCACGCGGAAGCCCGCGGCGTGAGTCAGCAGGGTCCGCAGGCCGATGCGGACGACGGCATGGTCGTCGACGATCAGGACCCGGATGGGCTCCGGGGCGGTCGTGGTCATCTGTGGGTCACCTCGCGCTCGGGATCGGAGGGAAGGATGTCGTCCTCGGAGAGGTCGCTGTCGAGCGGGATGGCGAGGACGACGCGCGTGCCCCCGCCGGGGCCGGCGTCGATCGACAGCCGCCCGCCGAGGCGCCGGGCGCGCTCGCGCATGTTGCGCAGGCCCTCGTGCCGCCCGGTGCCGCTGCCCTCGGGGGCCTCGCCCGGCCCGCAGCCGTCGTCGCTCACCACCAGGTCGAGCTCGTCGGAGGAGAAGGTGAGGGCCACCTGCACGCGGCACGCGCCCGCGTGGCGGGCGGTGTTGGAGAGCGCCTCGCGCAGGATCTGGCTCAGGTGCTGACCGGCCTCGTCCGGGAGCGGGCCGGAGGCCGCGAGGCCCTCGGCGGCGAAGCGCACCTCGCGGCCGGTCTCGTCGGAGAAGCGCCGGGCGAGCTCCCCCAGCGAGCTGGCGATGCCCTGGGGCGTGGCCGGGGGCTCGGCGAGGGCGCGGATGTAGTCGCGGATGCCGTCGGTCGCGTCGTTGAGGTCGGCCACCACCTCGCGCACCTCGGACCGCACCGACGGATCCTCGGTGCGGATCGCGATCGACTCGAGGTGCAGTCCGGCCGCGTAGATCGACTGGATGGTGCCGTCGTGGAGGTCGCGCCGGAAGCGGGCGCGCTCCTCGGCGATCGCGCGGGCGCGGTCGAGGGCCTCGAGCTGCTGCTTGGCCTCGACGTCGAAGATCTCGAGCAGCTTGACGGCGAGGACGCACAGGACGAGGCCGGCGGTGCCGCGCACCACCTCGAGCGGGAGCCCCGTGAGCGCGAACCACCCGTCGGCGTCGCCGATGCCGCCGGGCGTGATCGGGCCTGCCGGGACGATCAGGCCCGCCACGATCCCGTAGACGGCGAGCACGGCCGCGGCCGCGGTCACGTAATGGCGGATGCCGGTCATGCCCGCGTCGGCGAGCTCGTCGCGCTGGCGCCACAGCCCGACCGCCGCGAGCACCGCGCCGGGGAACAGCAGCGCGTAGCGCGAGAGGGCGACGGCGGCGCCCTCCCACTCGGCGGCGCCCCAGCCCGTGGAGCCGGCGGCGAGCGCCGTGCCGCCGAGGATGCCGAGCGCCACGACGATCGACAGGCCGGTGAGCGACCGCCGGGCGACGGCGGGCATCTCGATCAGGCGCAGGCCGAACTGCACGAGGAAGACGAACGCGGCGACCTGCACGAAGGCCCGCAGCACCAGCAGCCACTCGATCGCCGCGGGGTCCATGTAGTCCTCCTGGATGGGCACGAAGACGTGCCCCCAGACGGCCACCGCCTCGACCGCGGCGAACGCGGCCAGCCAGATCAGGGACGAGGTCAGGCGCAGGCGCGTCGCGCGTCGTCGCTGCAGCCACACGGCGAAGCCGAGCGAGAAGAAGACGAGCCCCTGCGCGAACAGGATGATCGTCTCGTTCTGAACGAAGAACTCGCGCACGCGGCGCACTCGTTGGTCGGTCCCGACACGGGCGTGGCGGGCCGGCGCGGTGCCCGCGCCGCCACGGCGTCCGTCGGGACGGTCGGCCCTGGTACCCCTCCGAGTCTAGCGCCCCCGCGGGGACGCCCCCCTCACCCGCGCGCGACGCCCTCCAGCTGGGCCCGCAGGCTCTCGAGCACCTCGTCGCTCGCGGCGTGGACCACCTCGGGCTCCTCGAGGAGCGCGAGGCGGTCGACCGGGTCGAGACGGTTGGTCACGTAGGGGTCCTCCAGGACGGCGGCCAGGTCGCGCCCTCCCTCGAGCTGCCGCACCACGTACTCGATGAGCCGCTTGTGCTTTGCCGAGTCGGCGTTGACCAGCTTTCGCACCTCGTCCTGGAGCCCCACGCGTCGCCTCCTAGAAAGTCGGGATCTGCATGCTCGCCGCCCCGGCCATCCGGCGCAGGCGCGCGACGCGCTCCTCCATCGGGGGGTGGGTCGAGAACAGCTTGCTCGCGCCCCCGGCGCGCCCACGCGCGTTGGAGGCCAGCGGGTTGACGATGTACAGCGGCTCGGCAGCCGGGTTGACCTTCATCGGGATCGCCGCGGCGCCCCGGTGCAGGGTCTCGAGCGCGTCGGCGAGCGGCAGCGGGTCGCCGAGCAGCTCGGCCCCGGTGGCGTCGGCGACGTACTCGCGCTGACGGGAGACGGCGAGCTGGATGATCATCGCGGCGATCGGCGCCAGGATGATCGTGGCCAGCGTGCCGATGAGGCCGAGCGGGTTGTCGTCGTCGCCGCCGAAGAACAGCGAGAACTGGAGGAAGTTGGCGATCGCGGAGATCGCACCGGCGACCATCGCCGCGATGCTGGCGATGAGGATGTCGCGGTTCTTGATGTGCGCCATCTCGTGGGCGAGGACGCCCTCGAGCTCGCGGGGGCTGAGCGCCCGCTGGATGCCGGCGGTGACGGCGATGGCGGCGTGCTTCGGGTTGCGGCCCGTCGCGAACGCGTTGGGCTGCTCGGCGGGGGTCACGTAGACGCCCGGCTTCGGCACGCCCGCGCGCTCGGCGAGGACGGCGATCATGCGGTGCAGCTCCGGCTCCTCGGCCTCGCTGACCGCGACCGCCTTGCTCATCCTGAGCGCCATGGTGCCGCTGAACCAGTACATCGCGAAGTTGAAGACGATCGCGATGGCGGCGAACACGATCAGGCCGCTCGCGCCGCCGATCAGGTAGCCGATGGCCAGCAGCAGACCCGTGAGGGCCGCCACGAGCAGGAACGTCTTGAAGTTGTTGCCCGCCTTGTACGAGGCGAGGTTCATCGTCTCTCCTTGAGGTTCCCGGCCGGACCTCTCCGTCGCCGGCCGTAGGCGGAGTATAGGAATCCGCATGACCGGCGGAGTTGGCGCACGGTTAACGCCCCGACGGGGTGCGGCGACGGCCCCCGCGGACGCCGGCGGCGGCTACCCTGGCCCCGTGCGCATCGCCCTCCTGCTGCTCGCCGCGCTCGTCCTGGCGGCCGGCTGCGGGCCGCAGGGGCCCACCGAGGTGGGCGGCGAGGCCGGCCGCCCGCTCGACGTCGTGGGGGCGCTGCCGAGCCCGGGCGAGCTGCGCGGCCCGCCGGGCGCCGAGGCCGACGCCGCCACGCTCGCCGAGGCGTTCATCGGGCGGCCCGACCCCGATCTGGCCGAGGTGATCGACAGCCGGGACCCGTCGGCCGCGGCCACGCGCACCTGGACCTCGCCCGGCGGCGGGACGCTGACGGTGGCGGCGTCGGTGTGGCCCTCGCGCCTGATCGCCACGGGCGTGGGCGCCGACCTGGCGGCCTTCCTGGTGGAGGACGGGGGCGCCGCGTGGACCCCGCCCGAGGTGCCGTCCTCGCGCGGCGCCCGGCGGGCGGACCCGCCGGAGCGGCGCCTCGGGCTCTCGGTGGGCCCGAACGCCCTCTACGTGCGGGCGACGGGCGACGTGGGCGACGACGTCGTCATCCGCGCCATGGAGCGCATGCAGCTCGTGCTGGAGGGCCAGACGGGCTGACCCGGGGCCTCAGGGGGTCAGGTCGCGGTGCTGGACGAGCAGCAGGGCCAGCGCCGACGTCACGGCAGCCAGGCCCGCGAAGGCGAGCACGGAGCCCGCGCCGATGCCCGCGCCCCCGAGGATCGCGGGCGGGTCGAGGTAGGCGAAGACCGACAGATGGCCGAGCGGCTCGGCGATCGACCAGACCTGCGCCAGGTAGTCGACCGCGTAGGAGATCAGCAGGAAGCCGGTCGCCCATCCGACCGCGCGGCCGCCCGAGCGCACCAGCGACGCCACCAGCAGCGTGACGCCGCCGACGGCGAGGAAGCAGAGGAAGCCGGCGAGCCCCGCGACCAGCAGGGGGCCGGCGTCGACCGGCGCGAGGTCGTCGACCGTCGCCGCGGCCACCAGGCCGCCCGCGACCCCGCCGGCCACGACGACGGCGAGGCCCGTGGCCATCGCGAGCGCGTGCGCCGCCAGCCAGCGCCACGGCGGCAGCGGCCGCGCGAGCACCAGCTCGGCGGTGCCGTCCTCGGCCTCCCGGGCCGGCGTGGCCGCCATGGAGATCGCCGCGGCCGCCTGAACCGCGAGGGCGACCGGGTGAAGGTAGCCCGAGCCGGCGTAGCCGGTGGGGGTGGCGATGTCGGCGCTCCCGGCCAGCGCGCGCAGCGCCGGCGGCAGCGCGTCGACGAGGCTGCGGACCGCGTTCTGGTCGACGCTCGCGTAGGACAGCCCCACGACCAGCTCGAAGAGGCCGAAGCCCAGCGCCAGCAGCAGCAGGCGGACACGCACCCGGCCGAGCGCGAGGGCGTAGATCGTCCTCACGCGGGTGCCCCGTCGCCGTCGCCGCCGGCGTAGAGATCGCGGAAGGCGTCCTCGAGGCTGACCGGGGCGATCGCGACATCGGCGACCGGCAGGCCGCCCAGGGCCGCGAGCAGCGGCGCCGGGTCGCCGGCGAGCTCGAAGCGGTGCAGCCCACCCGACACGGTCGCGGGGCCGACGCCCGGCACGGCGTAGCGGGCGGGATCGACCGGCCCGTCGAAGCGGACCTCGACGACGCGCGTGCGCGTGCGCCGCAGGTCGGCAAGGGGGCCGGCGAACAGCAGCCGCCCGCCGCGCACCATCGCCACCCGGTCGCACAGCTCCTCCACCTCGCGCAGCACGTGGCTCGAGAAGAAGATCGTGCGCCCGGCGCGGGAGCGCTCGCCGAGCCACTCGAGCAGCCGCCACTGGATCACCGGGTCGAGGCCGCCCGTCGGCTCGTCGAGGATGGCGAGCGGCGGGTCGTGCTGGAGCGCCGCGACGAGCCCGAGCTTCTGCTTCATCCCGCGCGAGTACTCGCGGACGCGCCGCCGCAACGCCGCCGCGTCGAGCTCCAGGGTGGCGCAGAGCTCCTCGCGCAGGACCGGAGGGCGCGGGTGCAGCGCGGCCAGGGCGTCGAGGGTGCGGGCGCCCGAGAGCGACGACCACAGGCCGAGCTCGCCCGGCAGGTAGCCGACCTCCCCGAGCGCCGCCATCCGGTCGCCCGGCACGTCGTGGCCCATCACGCGCACCCGGCCGCTCGTGGCGCGCACGAGGCCGAGCGCGAGGCGGATGAAGGTCGTCTTGCCCGCGCCGTTCGGCCCGAGGAACCCGAAGCACTCGCCGCGGGCCACGGTGAGGTCGATCCCGTCGACGCCCGCGGCCGGGCCGTACATCCTTGTCAGCGCCGCGGCCTCGATGGCGTGGTCCACTCCGACGAAGGGTAGCCAAGGCCCATGCGCCTGAGTCCGACCTACGCCGACGCCACGGGGGCCGGCTGGATCGCCCCCGAGCCCGACTACATGCAGCGCGGATCGCACGCCCTGGTGGCCGGCGACGGCACCTGGCTCGTCGACCCCGTCGACGGCGACAACCTTGACGAGATCCTCTCCCCCCTCCCGCCCGTCCTGGGCGTCGTGCAGCTGCTCGATCGCCATCCCCGCGACTGCGCGGCGCTCGCCGCGCGGTTTGGCGTCCCCGTGCACACGACCCCCGCCGAGGGCGTCCCGGGACTCCCCCTCGTCGCGATCCCCCTCGTCTCGCGGCGCTGGTGGCGCGAGGTCGCCCTCTGGTGGCCCGAGACCCGCACCCTGGTCGTCGCCGAGTCGCTCGGCACCGCGCCGTACTACCCGGCCCGCGGGGGACGGCTCGGCGTCCACCCCGCCATGCGCCTCACCCCGCCCCGGGGCCTCGCCGCCTACGAGGCCGAGCGCCTGCTCCCGGGCCACGGCGCACCCGTGAGCGGCCCCGGGGTCGCGGAGGAGATCCGCACGGCCCTCGACCGCAGCCGCCGCGACGCCCCCCGCGTCCTCGCCCACCTGATCCGCCACCGGGGGAAGCCCCCCGCCTGAGCCGGGCGTCCCCTCGTTCGATCTCCGTCGATGGTCCACTTGGACCATGCGCCGAGGTCCAATTGGGCGCCGCCTCCCCGGCTGGGCCTGCGGTGCCTCGCTCGTTCGATGTCCTTCGATGGTCCATTTGGACCATGCGCCGAGGTCCAATTGGACCTCCACCGGCGACGCCCTGCGCGGCCGCGGACGCCCGGAGCTAGGTGTAATCACCCGCAGCGTTGTTGACGGATCCGGGTTGACGCAGGGAGGACCCCCGAGGCTCTGTGGAGGTGTCGAAGCCTTCCCAGTCCCAAGGGGGTCCTCATGGCTCACGCTAACGCCCGGTTGACGGTCCACGGAAGGA